>Ga0255753_1000389_pt1 | contig 57394 bp, 64 predicted proteins | sample 041ome_10_FD_179953 | JGI IMG/M metagenome (GOLD analysis project Ga0255753, IMG submission 179953) | Coastal salt marsh microbial communities from the Groves Creek Marsh, Skidaway Island, Georgia - 041412US metaG (version 2) | ecosystem: Environmental > Aquatic > Marine > Intertidal zone > Salt...
TGATACAAATGCTCAAGGATTAACATCTACTCAAAAATCAAATGCGATTACAAATTTAGGATTATCTACTGTTGCAACAAGTGGTTCTTATACAGATTTATCTAATACAAGTAGTGTTGTAACTTTATCTGGATCTCAAACATTAACAAATAAAACTTTAGATGACGCTACTTTAACAGGTACTTTAACTGCTGGCGGCGGTGTTGGTACTGCAGGCCAAGTTTTAAAATCTACAGGTACAGGTGTTGAGTGGGGAACAGCTGCAGCTGCTGACACTAACACAACTTATACTGTTTCTGCTGTAGATTCAGGTGATGATGCCATTATAAGATTAACAGGATCAGATGCTTCTACAGATGACGTAACGTTGGCTGCTGGTTCAAATATTACAATTACTCCATCAGGAGATACAATTACAATTGCTTCAACAGCAAGTGGTAGTGCATTAACAATCCAAGATGAAGGATCTACTTTATCTACGGCTGCTACAACTTTAAACTTTGTAGGTTCTGGAGTTACTGCTTCAGGTACAGGTTCAACAAAAACTATTACGATTTCAGGTGGTGGTGGTGGATCTGCCGATCTTTCTGCTGTTTCTGAAGACATATTACCGTCATTTGACGAAGTTTACGATATTGGTTCTTCAACATACAAATGGTACGATGGTTTCTTTACAAACAGTATTAATTTAGATACAATTGCTCTTACAAATTCATCTGGTACACTTTCAATTAATTCAGATGTAACAGTAGGTTCACTTTTAGTAGATAGTTTATTACTTTCAGAAAACACAATTACTGCTGATGCTTCAACTGCTCTTCAATATCTTGGAGATAAAGGTGTTGTTGAAATCAATAGTAGTAACTTAGATGTAAGAGAAGGTGATTGGATTGGTGTTCCAGTTGTAGAAACTACAACAACTAATACAATAACCGTTAACGTGTCTGATGGTGATGCATTTTCTCAGATATCAGCAAATACTGTAAAATATTACGATGGTACAACAGATTTTGGGGGGCCAGTTGAAGGTAATTATCATTATTTTAACTTCCAAAACTCGAACGGCGCAAATAATTTTTTAGCACTTTTAAATCAAACTGATATTGGTTCTTTTACCGCTGTTGACTCAAATGGTGATGACACTACAGTTTTTACATTTAATGGCACTGACGTAGATGCTCAAATATACATTCACTCAAGCGGCAGAACTGTTCAATGGAAAAAATCAAGTGGTACATTTACATCACTTGAACCAAGTGATGATTCTAACATAGCCAACAGCGCTCTGATTGCTGAATTTACGTCAACCATTAATACAACTACATCATCATCAACCACAACAACTCCACTTACAACAGGTGCTGAAGGTATTATACGTTACAACAAAGACGAAGGCCGATTTGAAGGTTACAATGCAGAAGGTTGGGCTTCACTTGGTGGTTTAGAAACTAATGAGGCTGGTGATAATATCATTACAGGAAATTTAGTCGTATCAGGCGACATTACATCTACTTCAGATGAAACACTAAAAGATAACATTAAATCAATCGAAGGTGCGTTAGATATCGTAACAAAACTTTCTGGTAAAATGTTTACAATGAAATCCGATGAAACTCAAAAAGAAAAAGTTGGTTTTATTGCACAAGAAATTGAACAACATTTACCTCAAGTTGTGTCAACAGACTCTAACGGCATCAAATCCGTATCTTATGGTAATGTGGCTGCGTTATTAGTTGAGGCTATCAAAGAGTTGAACCAGAAGATAGAAGATTTAAAGAAATAGGAGGTCAGGTCAATGGCCTTTAAAATATCAACTTACAACAAAAACCATACAACAAAGTACGGTGAACCTTATCTATGGGGTTCAGGTGATGTTACAACACTCCCTTCAAACGAAACCAAGATCACGGCTTCAGATGGGGCTGCTGATGATTCCTTTGGCGGGTCAGTTGCTGTAGGGTGCGGTAGAATAGTGGTAGGGGCTTACCAAGATGACGACAATGGTTCTGCTTCAGGCTCAGCCTACATCTTTGACCTTGATGGAAACCAATTGACCAAGATCACGGCTTCCGATGGGGTTCTTAATGATTTCTTTGGCGAGTCAGTTGCTATAGGCTCTGGTCGAATAGTGGTAGGGGCTTATGGAGATGACGACAATGGTTCTCAATCAGGCTCGGCCTACATCTTTGACCTAGATGGTACTCAATTAGCCAAGATCACGGCTTCCGATGGGGATACACAAGATAGATTTGGCGGGTCAGTTGCTGTAGGGTGCGGTAGAATAGTGGTAGGTGCTGAACAAAATAGCGACAATGGTTCTTATACAGGCTCAGCCTACATCTTTGACCTAGATGGTACTCAATTAGCCAAGATCATGCCTTCCGATGCTGCTGGTGGTAAGTTATTTGGCCGATCAGTTGCTGTAGGTTCAGGTAGAATAGTGGTGGGAGCTTCTGGAGATAGCACCGCCTATATCTTTGACCTAGATGGTACCCAATTGGCCAAGATCACGGCTTCCGATGGTCCAACTAATAATTTTTTTGGCAATTCAGTTGCTGTAGGTAACGGTAGAATAGTGGTAGGGGCTGATGATGATGACGACAATGGTTCCAATTCAGGCGCTGCCTACATCTTTGACATAAATGGAACTCAATTAGCCAAAATCACGGCTTCCGATGGTGCTGATGGTGATAGATTTGGGGAAGCAGTTGCTGTAGGTAACGGTAGAATAGTGGTAGGGGCTTGGGCAGATGACGACAATGCTTCTGCTTCAGGCTCAGCTTATGTCTTTGACCTAGATGGAAATCAATTGGCCAAGATCACGGCTTCTGATGGTGATGTTGCTGATCTATTTAGCAAATCAGCAGTCGCTATAGGTAACGGTAGAATAGTGGTAGGGGCTTACCAAGATGACGTAGGTGCTAACGAAAATCAAGGCTCAGCCTACATCTACGAAACACCAAGAGTTTATACACCATACGATTTAATATACAACGAGGTTTAACACATGGCATTTTATTCAGGATCAAAAACAAATCAAAATTTAGTCTTTGGAGATAAAGGTGAGATAAGCAATAGTTCATTTGCTTATAGTGAGGCCGCTACAGTTGCAAGCACAGAAAACAAGATCACACCTTCAGATGGTGCTTCTGCTGATGAATTTGGCTATTCAGTTGCTGTAGGTTCAGGTAGAATAGTGGTAGGGGCTTATTTAGATGACGACAATGGATCTGCTTCAGGCTCAGCCTACATCTTTGACCTTGATGGCACCCAATTAGCCAAGATAACAGCTTCCGATGGTGCTGCTGATGATCGTTTTGGCCGATCAGTTGCTGTAGGTAACGGTAGAATAGTGGTAGGGGCTAGGGGAGATGCCGACAATGGTTCTGGTTCAGGCTCAGCCTACATCTACGACCTAGATGGAACCAATGAAACCAAGATTACAGCTTCCGATGGTGCTGCTGATGATACCTTTGGCTCTTCAGTTGCTATAGGTAACGGTAGAATAGTGGTAGGGGCTTCTTCAGATGACGACAATGGTTCCAATTCAGGCTCAGCCTACATCTTTGACCTAGATGGAACCCAATTGGCCAAGATCACAGCTTCTGATGCTGCTGCTTTTGATTCCTTTGGCCAATCAGTTGCTGTAGGTTCAGGTAGAATAGTGGTAGGGGCTTACCAAGATGACGACAATGGTAGTGCTTCAGGTTCAGCCTATATCTTTGACCTAGATGGAAATCAACTGGCCAAGATCACGGCTTCAGATGGAGCTTCTGGTGATTATTTTAGCGATTCAGCAGTTGCTGTGGGTTGTGGTAGAATAGTGGTAGGGGCTTATGGAGATGACGACAATGGTAGCGATACAGGCGCAGCCTACATCTTTGACCTAGATGGTACCCAATTGGCCAAGATCACACGTTCAGATGCTGCTGCTGAAGATAAATTTGGCTCTTCAGTTGCTATAGGTAACGGTAGAATAGTGGTGGGGGCTAATAGAGATGCCGACAATGGTTATGGAACAGGCTCGGCCTATATTTTTGATTTAGACGGAAACCAATTGGCCAAGATCACTGCTTCAGATGGTGCTGCTCTTGATAACTTTGGCATATCAGTTGCTGTGGGTAACGGTAGAATAGTGGTAGGGGCTTATTTAGATGACGACAATGCTTCTTCTTCAGGATCAGCCTACATCTACAACACCAACGAATACTACGACGATTATGTAGAAAAAATTGCTGATAATAGAATTGGCCAATACACAAGATTAACAGGATAAAACTATGGCATTTAAAACAACATATTCACAATACGACAATAAAACAGGCCTATTTTCAACAGAAGGTGCTTTAGATTTAACGACAACCCCTTCAAATGAAACTGTAATACAATCCTCAGATGCTGCATATAATGATAGCTTTGGCTCTTCAGTTGCTATAGGTAACAGTAGAATAGTGGTTGGGGCTGAAGGAGATGACGACAATGGTGATGAATCAGGCTCAGCCTACATCTTTGACCTAGATGGCACTCAATTAGCCAAGATCACCGCTTCAGATGGTGCTGCTAATGATAGATTTGGCAAATCAGTTGCTGTAGGCTCTGGAAGAATAGTGGTGGGGGCTGTATATGGAAATAACGACATTGGTGCTGTATCAGGCGCAGCTTACATCTTTAACCTTGATGGTACCCAATTGGCCAAGATCACCGCTTCAGATGGTGCTGCTGATGATCAATTTGGCTGGTCAGTTGCTGTAGGCTCTGGTAGAATAGTGGTGGGGGCTTATAGAGATGACGACAATAGTACTGATTCAGGCTCAGCCTACATCTTTGACCTTGATGGAACCCAATTAGCCAAAATCACACCTTCAGATGGTGCTGCTAATGATTACTTTGGCCGATCAGTTGCTATAGGTAACGGTAGAATAGTGGTAGGGGCTGAGAGAGATGACGACAATGGTGGTTCTTCAGGCTCAGCCTACATCTTTGACCTAGATGGCACCCAATTGGCCAAGATAACAGCTTCAGATGGTGCTTCTAGTGATGAATTTGGCCAATCAGTTGCTGTAGGTAATGGCCGTATAGTGGTAGGGGCTCTTTATGATGACGACAATGGTACTGATTCAGGCTCAGCTTACATTTTTGACCTAGATGGTACCCAATTGTCCAAGATCACGGCCTCCGATGGTGTTGCTTATGATAGATTTGGCCGATCAGTTGCTGTAGGCTCTGGTAGAATAGTGGTGGGGTCAGATGATGAATCAGCTTACATCTTTGACCTTGACGGTAACGAATTAAAAAAGATAACACCCACATCAACAAATGGTACTAATTTTGGTAATAAAGTTTTCATAGGAGACGGTAAAATATTAATATCACGTAGTGGAAATGGTGGTGGTAACGGTGCTGGATATGTCTATATCTATGAAACACCAAATATAAAAGACATCTTTTCAATTGTTGACTAACTTTTCAATTGTTGACTAAATAGTATGATATATGATACCAAATATATTATGGCAAACTTGGAAAACTAAAACTTTACCAACTTTACTTAAAAAACAATCAGAGTCTTGGAACTATAGTAATCCTCAACTTAAAAAAGAGTTTATGGATGATCAGCAATGTTCTGATTTTATTTTAAATCATTTTGGCCAAGACGTTCATTTAAAATATCATCAACTTCCTCAACCGATTAATCGTGCTGATTTTTGGAGATTAGCTGTTGTTTATATACATGGTGGTTATTATTCAGATTTAGATATCACTTGTAAAATGAATTTAAATTATTTTATCAAATCAGGTGTGGATGCTGTTTTTATACGAGAAATTAATAACATAGGTAATTATTTTTTTGGTGCCGTACCTAAACATCCTGTTATCAAAATGGCCATTGATCGTATGTTATCAGAAACAGGTAATATTAATAAAAAAGAATCACAATCGTGGGGAATGCACGGCCTACACCAATCTGTACGAGATTATTATAAAGTCATAGGCACAAATTATATTCCTAATGATGAAGTTGATTTTATATTAGATAGTAAAGTCAGACAAGATAAATATATTATACATACTATGGCTAGTTTAGATGATCAAAAAGATTATGAATCATGGAGAAAAAGAGAAAAGTTAATGATAGAAGAAAGACAACAATCAAACGATATTTTATTTTTTACAACATTTAATAAAAATGGTTATGACCTTTATGGTAAAACATGGGTAGATAGTTTTACTAAAGTTGCTAATTATTATAATAAATTTAGAGCAAAAATATACTACGAAGGTTTTACTCCAAAACAAAATCATTCTAATATACAATGGGTTGATTTTAAAAAAGAAATACCTCAGCATGAACAATGGAAAAAAGAATACTTAGAAAAAAACAAGCACACTGATTATGTAAAAACAATGTGTGTTCGTTTTAGTCATAAAGGATTTGTTATACAAGACGTATTAGACAAACATAACAATAATTATCTTATATGGTTGGATGGTGATTGTGTATATCAAAATGAGAATTTTACGGAATTTCCTAAAAACATTTTACAAGACAAATTTATGGCTTGTCAATTAGAACACGCACAGGACTTAAATCATGTGGAAAGTGGTATATTAATATTTGATGGCAATCACCCTAATACAAAGATATTTAATAAACACTTTAAAGAAAATTATAAAATAGATAATGTTATAAAAATGAGTGAACCTTATGATGGTTTTATTGTTTCAAAATCTCTTATTACATCTAAATTAGATTATTTTAATTTAAATGAGAATTTTGGTAAAGGTGGTATTCAATCTGATCCATCTTTAACATTTTTACATCCAGAAATTAAAAAAAGATTTGTGCATAATATAGGTTGGACAGGTAAAAATCAATATAAAGGATTTGAATTAATTAAAAGCAGAGATGACATTTTAACTAAACTTGAAAACACACTTTTTGGCAATAAAAAAGAAAAACAAGAAAAACGAAAAAGACTTTTTAATAAACTTGAAAAATTAAGACGATTAAAATCAAAAAGTTAAAGGAAAAATTAAGAGAAATGAAAGATATATATAATAACATTTCCTTTGCAATAGCTACTAATGGTAAGCGATACGATTTAACAAAAAAAACAATCAAATCTATTCAAAATGTAACAAATTATAAATGCGATATCCATATAGGAGGAAATATTTCAAAATTTTCATTTTTAAAAGACGAGAACATTTTTTTGCATAATTTTAAAGAGGAAGCTAATAATGGATTTGTGGGTAAATTAAGAAATAAAATAATCGAAAAATGTAATACTGAAATAGTGGTTTATTGTGATGATGATGTTTTGATGCCAAAAAATTGGTTAAATAAGTTTTTAGAATACAATAATAATAATGATTGGAATTTTTTAACTAATAAAATTTTATTACCAAATGGTGGCAGGTATTGGGATAGGTCAATTATTAACGATACTATACATACAATGGTTGATTATGAACACGATAAATATGATAAAAGATTATATTTTTGTTCTACATTTTTTGTTACTAAGCGAGATTTTTTTAAAAAATTTAAATTTGATGAAACCTTAAAGTATTATGGAGGAGTAAAAAATAAAAACTTAGATTTAAAAAACTGGAAATCAGCTGAAGACCATGAATTAAGTTATAGAATATATCAACAAGGATATTGTATAGATTTTGATTATAATAATTGTGTTTTTCATATTAATAATGAATTTACACAGGTTATCAGAAAAAGAAGTTTATCAAAAAACGTATGTGTTAAAAATATTTTTTTAAATGGTGAAGAACCAGACTCTATTTTTGTTAAAGATAGAAGTGTAATCGAAATGTTAAGAAACGAGTTTAAAAATTTATGAAATATAAATTTATAGACATTGGATGTGGTTGTAATTCAGTATCGTCTGATGATCATTTTTTTGGCACAAAAGTAAAAGGTTTACTTGTTGAACCAATAGAAGAATATTGTAAGATACTACCTCAATCAGATACAGTGCTTGTTGAATGTGCGGCTGTTGGTGAATATGATGGATTTAAAGATTTAAATACAGTTATTGAGGGTGATATTATAGAATATATACCTTATAAACTTTACTCAAATCAAAGTAAAATGTCTAGGTATATGAAAAATCATGGTATTCAGCATTGTGGCACATCTTCATTATGTGATCCAGATTTAATAGTTCATAAAAACACTACTGAACCAAGATTAGTTAAGTTAATTACACTTAATACATTAATTAAAAAATATAAAATAACGGAAGTTGACCAAATAAAAATAGATGTGGAGGGATATGAAGCGATTGTTTTATCTCAACTAATAGAACTTATGGATTCTGAAAAATTGAAAGTAAATGAAAGAATTATATTTGAATATGTAAAAGAATTTGGAAATAATGAAGAATTAGATAGGCTAAAAGATGAGATATGTTCTAAGTTTGGATTTAGTGCCTCTCATATTATTTCTAATTGGGATTCTGATATAGTAATGGTAAAACAATGAAACCCTCATTAAATTTATATATGTTCACTAATCTCACTAATATTATAAGAGAAAAACAAACAATATTTGAAACATTTAATTCATTTAGAAATACTTTTAGTGAATATTCTGATATTAGGCCAACTTGTGTTTATATTGACAGGTATCCTTTAAATGACAATAAAGTGTTAAAGGAATATACATCAAAAATAAAAGAATATATAAACCCTTATAATATAAAAATAATGAATAGTTACTATGATGCGTTTGTAGATGCTGTTGAGAGTTCAAATTCTATGTTTAATTTTATGTTAGAACATGACTTCATTTTTTTTAAAGATAGAATTCAACACAATTTACATACCTGTATGAAACAAATGATATATGATAATATACATCACTTACGATTTAATGTACAATCTAATTTTAAAAATTTTGATCAACGAATAGAAAAATATAATTGTTACCAAGAAGTTAAAGGTAAGTTTTTAAATTACTGTACTACTAAAAATCCATCTAATCAACCAAATTTAATTAGGCTTGATATATATAGAAAAGATATGCTTCCTATATTAAAAAAATATTCTGGTAAAAAAATTAATACATGGGGTACAGAAGACCATTATTATTATAGTGATATGAGTCATACAGTATTGGCTGTATATGGTGATAAAAATTGTTTGGAAACTATTGGACATACTGAAGGACGATTTCTTAATGTAGAACTAAAAGATAAAGTAAATGGGTTTGAGGATAGTTTTTACATGACTGAAGAATATTTTAATTATTTAAAAACTAAAAATTAATTTTATGAAATATAAATTTGTAGATATAGGTTGTGGTCAACATTATGTTTCATCAGATAAAGATATTATTCGTAAGTGAAATCAGCAATTGTATTCATAGTATATAATAGACCTGAATATTTTCAACAAGTATTAGATTCTGTTTCTAAAACTTTATATTTAGAAAAATATGATTTGTTTTTTAATTTTGATTCTCGTAATAATAATGTTATTAAAATTGCTACCAAATTTTTAAAAAATATTAATTATCCTTTAACTTCTGATACAATAAAAATTAATGACACACATTTAGGTTGTGGTGCAAATCATAGAGATGGGATAGATAGAATTTTTAGTCTAGGCTATGATCAAGTTGTGTGTATAGAAGAAGATGTACTTATTGCTAATGACACATTAAAATATTTTTATCAGACATATGATTTGAATTTAATAACTTGTGCATTTTCACATAAGTTTGATTTAAGTGTACAAGAAAATATTTTTGAATGTAATTGGTTTACTCCATGGGTATGGTCAGTTAATAAGACAATATGGAATAGTCTCAAAAAAAATATTAAATGGAATAGAACTTGGGATATGAATATTACCAATTATGTTAAAAATAATAATATTATGTGTTTATATCCTTCTTCTACTCGGTCTGAAAATATAGGAAAATATGGTTTAAACCAACAAAATGGAAATACTCATAATTTTACATTTACGATATCAATCAATGGTAATTATGATGAAAATATAGAATACAAAATGTATAAATAAAATTATTAAAAGTTTAATAGTGAATAAAATATGAAAAAAGTATTGGTAACAGGCGGGGCTGGATTTATAGGATCAAACTTAGTGGATAAGTTAATTCATACAAATCATAAAGTTACTGTAATAGATAATGAGAGTGCAGAATCAGCAGAACAATTTTACTACAATGATGATGCTGAAAATTTAAATTTAGATATAATAAATTTTGAGCAAATCAAACCACACTTTAAAGATGTAGATGTAGTATTTCATTTAGCCGCTGAAGCAAGAATACAACCGTCTATCATCAATCCATTAAAATCAATATATGCAAATGTTATGGGCACTTGTTCAGTTCTACAAGCCGCAAGAGAAATGGGTGTTAAACGAGTTGTTTATTCATCTACATCATCAGGTTATGGATTAAATTCTACACCGAATGTAGAAGATCAACCTGATGATTGTTTAAATCCTTATTCTGTAGGAAAAGTTACTGGTGAAAAACTTTGTAAAATGTATAGTAATTTATTTGATTTAGAAACAATTGTGTTTAGATATTTTAATATTTATGGTGATAAACAACCTATGAAAGGGCAATATAGTACCGTTGTCGGTATCTTTGAAAGACAAATGAGAAATAATGAACCTCTTACAATCGTAGGTGATGGAGAACAAACTAGAGATTTTACAAACGTAGAAGATGCTGTTCAAGCAAATATATTGGCTGCAACTAAAGAAATTGACAAAAAATATTTTGGTACTGTATTTAATATTGGTAGAGGGCAAAATTATTCTATTAATGAATTAGCAAAAATGTATAATCATACTACTACATACATACCGCCTAGAAAAGGTGAGGCAAGAGCAACACTTGCAAATATAGATAAAGCAAAAACTATATTAGGTTATAATCCTACTATTAATATAGAGGATTGGTTAAAAGAAAGATTAAGATAATCTATATTTAATACGATTAAGAAAATCTTTTGATAAACACTCTTTAATAATTTGTTTTTGAGAATCATTTAGATGTTGTGTTCTATAGTTACGGTAGATTTCTTTTCTTTCATACACAAAGTCATCGGATTGAGGTATTGTCTTAGGTAATGTTATTTGTTTAGGTTTAATGTTAAAGAGTTTAAATATTTCTCTTTGTATATCTTTTTGAGTTAATGTTCTTTCATATTGTATTAAAGTAATTTGTTGTGTTTTTAACCATGTATCATAAAAGTCATAGTATAATTTACATAGATTTTTTAAATTGATCTGAAATGGACCACAGTAATCTTGTGTATTATGTAGGTAATAATTAGGAAACCATCTTTTAATATCTACACAATTACGAAAACAAATACTTTCTACCCAACTATAAGGGTGTTTTATAATGGTGAGTATTTTATCTGGATATTTGTCTGTAAAAGGATTTTTAAAATTATATAAATTATGTTTATGATAATAAGGATGATGAGTGTCGTCTTTAAATTCTACGTTAGGTAAGTTTTGTCTAAACAATTTTAAGACGTAGTTGGTGCCTGTTCTTTGTAACCCATTTAAAAACACTTTCATAGCATTATTTAGTTGTTAACTATTATAAATATACATAGAATTATAAAGGAATACTATGGCAGAACCAGCTACAAGAGAATCACTAAAACAATATGCTTTAAGAGCATTAGGTAAGCCAGTCATTGAAATTAACGTAGATGACGACCAATTAGAAGACAGAATAGATGAAGCAGTACAGTTTTTTCAACAATATCACTACGATGGTATTAAAAGAACATATTTAAAGTACAAGTTAACTGCTGCTGATAAAACAAGACTTTCGGCTACTAATCCTTCAAGTGAAACAGCAACTCAAAGTTCTGTATCTACAACTTGGTATGAAGATAATAATTATCTTGTAGTGCCTTCAAGTATTATTTCTGTAATTAATATTTTTCCTTTTTCGGATAAAGGTAATCTAAACCTATTTGATGTAAGATATCAATTAAGATTAAATGACTTGTATGATTTTTCTTCAACGTCTGTAATCAATTATGATATTGTATTAAGACACTTAGACTTTTTAGATCACATATTAGTAGGTGAAAAACCATTAAGATTTAATCAACACGAAAATAGATTATACATTGATATGGATTGGACAAACGATTTGCAAACAGATGAATGGTTAGTTATAGAAGCATATCGTAAACTTGATCCCGCAACATATACAGATGTATGGAATGATATCTATTTAAAGAGATATACAACACAATTATTTAAAAAACAATGGGGTGCTAATCTATCTAAGTTTAATGGAGTTACAATGGTTGGTGGTGTAACTTTAAATGGTCAACAAATTTACAGCGAAGCACAAGCAGATTTAGATAAACTAGAAAAAGAAATTAGAGAATCATACGAATTGAATCCAACTTTTATGATAGGATAATGATATGCCAGTTAATCATTACTTTCAAGGTGGCAACGGCATTGGTGATCAAAACGAAAAAAGATTATACGAAGATTTAATTGTTGAAGGCCTAAAGATATATGGCCACGATGTTTATTACCTGCCACGTACACTAGTCAATAGAGATTTAATACTAGGAGAAGATACTACTTCTAGGTTTGATGACTCTTGGTTAATTGAAATGTATATTGAAACGTCTGAAGGATTTGCAGGTTCACAAGAATTAATATCTAAATTTGGATTAGAGATTAGAGAAGACACTACATTTATGGTGTCTAAAAGAAGTTGGGAATATCAAGTAGGTCAAAAAGCAAGCTTAATTGCTTCTGGAAGACCAAACGAAGGTGATATTATTTTTTATCCATTAATGAATTCCTTTTTTGAAATTCAATTTGTTGAAGATCAGGAACCTTTCTTTGCATTAGGACAATTACCAGTTTACAAATTAAGAGTAACACGTTGGGAATACAGTTCAGAACAATTAAATACAGGCAATTCTCAAATTGATGATAATGAAACTGCTTATTCACTAGACAGATTAGCATATCAATCTGCTTTAGAAAATGGAACATTTGGTGCTGTTTTAGGAAATCCAGTTGTAACAGGAGATCAAGTTACCTCGATACCGGTTATATCAGGTGGAGAGGGATATATTACAGCCCCAACCATTACTATATCTAGTCCTTCTGCTACAATAAATGCTGTAGCATCAGCAAATGTAACTGGAGATACATTGACCTCATTTAATATTGATAACATAGGTCGTGGATATAGTTCAGTTCCTACCTTAACATTAACTTATGTGTCAACAGATACTTCAACTAAAACAGATGAAACAGCAATTATAACGTTAACAGATGGACAAGTAACTGCAATTTCTGTGCCAACAATTAATGACATTTCTTCTGTTACAAGTGTATCTATATCCAGTCCTGGTGGTGCTGTTACAGCAACTGCTCAGGCGATTTTATCAAATGGAGTTATTGATAGAATTAATATTACAGTAGATGGTTCAAGTTATTTAGGATTGTCACCTACAGTTACTATATCAGAAAATACAGATGCTACAGGATCATTATTATTAGAAAATGATAGTGCAGATGGTCAAGTTCAATACTTTATTAATGAAGATTTTGATATACAAACTCAATCGACCTATGCAAACAATACTGATTTAGATACTGAAGCAGGATTTGATACAGCTTCAACTTTAGATGATATATTAGATTTTGAAGAACGTAATCCATTTGGAGAGGTAGATTTATAATGTTTGGAAAATATTTTTATAACGAAGGTATGAGAAAAACGACAATTGCGTTTGGTCAAATCTTTAATAACATACAAATCAAAAGAAAAGACTCAAACAATACAGTTGTACAAACTATTCGAGTGCCATTAGCATATGCACCAAAAGAAAAGTTTTTAACGAGATTAGATCAACAACCAAATTTAAATGAAAGAGAAATGGCAATCACGTTACCACGTATGTCATTTGAAATATCAGGAATACAATATGACGGTGCTCGTAAATTAACAAGAGTACAGAAATATAAAACAGTCAAATCAAATATTGAAGGTAAAATATTAGATTACAATTATACTCCTGTTCCATATGATATATCATATAATTTAAATGTTTTTACAGCAACAGCAGAAAGTGGATTACAAATTATAGAACAAATCTTACCTTTCTTTCAACCTGATTATACTGTAACAATCAATCAGGTTCCTGAATTAAATATTAAAAGAGATGTACCTATAATTTTAAATAATATACAATATGAAGATTCATATGATGGTGCTTTTACACAAAGACGTGCTGTAATTTATTCTTTAAGTTTTACAGCAAAAACTTATCTATATGGACCAGCATCAACACAAAAAGTTATTAAAACAGTACAAGCAGATATTGGTACAGATACAGATTCTCCTTTAACAAGAGAAGAAAGAATTATTATAACACCTAATCCAACAAGTGCTGACGCAAATGATGATTTTGGATTTACAACTACAATAAATTTTTATAATGATGGAAAACGATATGATCCAGAATCAGGAAATGATATATAATGAGTAAATTAGAAGATAGAGTTAATGAAATATTAGGTGTCGAAACAAAAACACCTGTTGAGAAAAAAGAATTTAAACCTCTAGTCCCACGTAGAGAAAATAAAGAATCTCCAGACGTTGATAACGATTACAAGTATAGTAGAGAAAACTATTACAATCTGATAGAAAGAGGACAAGAAGCCATAGAAGGCATACTTGATGTTGCACGTGAAGGACAACATCCGAGAGCCTATGAGGTGGCTGGTGCCTTAATTAAAAACGTTGCGGACACCGTAGATAAACTACAAGACTTACAAAAGAAACTTAAAGACCTAAAAGAGTTACCTAAAACGGCAAGTGCTAATATAAAAAACGCATTATTTGTTGGATCAACCGCTGAATTACAGAAAATGTTAAAAAATGAAAATATTAAAAGCAAAACGATCACACCCGAACAAGACGATACTGAAGATAAGTGATTTAGTTTATAATAAACATTACGAAAAATATAAAACTAAATTAGATCAAGGTGTTGATGTGATAACTGATATAATGGAAAATCCTATCGAGGTTATAAAACATAAAATAATATCAACTCCTAGATTTGGTGCTTTAGGTGTAAGATATAAAGAAAAAGAATTTAGTGTGTATAAAGGAAGTCAAAGAGTAACAAGAGCTTTACAATTAGGTTATACACATATAGAGGCAATAATTAATGAGTAATGATGCATATTTGGGAAACCCTAATCTTAAAAAAGTAAACACTCCTGTAGAGTTTACACAAGAACAGATTGTTGAATATCAAAAGTGTGCCAATGATCCTCTATATTTTATGGAAAACTATATAAGGATTGTATCACTTGACGAAGGACTTGTACCTTTTAAAATGTATGACTTTCAAAAGAAGATAGTTAATACAATTCATAATAATAGATTTACAATATGTAAACTTCCAAGGCAGTCAGGTAAATCAACAACAACTATTTCTTATCTATTACATTATGCCTTATTTAATCCTAATTCAAACATAGCCCTACTTGCCAATAAATCATCTACTGCCAGAGATATATTAAGTAGATTACAATTAGCCTATGAAAATTTACCAAAGTGGATGCAACAAGGTGTTATTAATTGGAACAAAGGTAATATTGAATTAGAAAACAAATCAACCATTGTGGCGGCCGCTACTTCTTCAAGTGCTATTCGAGGTGGTTCTTATAATATAATATTCCTTGATGAGTTTGCTTTCGTTCCTACAAATATTGCCGAATCTTTCTTTAGTTCAGTTTATCCTACAATATCATCTGGTAAAAATACAAAGATGATTATTGTATCAACCCCTTATGGTATGAATCAGTTTTACAAATTATGGACAGATGCTGAAAATAAAAGAAACGATTATATACCTATAGAAGTACATTGGTCGGAAGTTCCTGGTAGAGATGAGGCCTGGAAAGAACAAACAATTAGAAACACATCACCTGAGCAATTTCAACAAGAGTTTGAATGTGAATTTTTAGGCTCTGTTAATACACTTATAAGTCCTGCTAAAATTAAAAATATGGCTTATATGAATCCTTTAAAGTCTTCAGGTAGTGTAGAAGTATTTGAGGCACCAATCAAAGGTCACACATACATATGTACCGTTGACGTATCCAGAGGTGTGGATAAAGATTATTCTGCCTTTATAGTATTTGATGTCACACAAATGCCTTACAAGGTGGTGGCCTTATATAAAGACAATGAAGTAAAACCATTTGTCTTTCCTAATATTATAGAACAAGTCTGTAAAGGATACAATAGAGCACATATATTAACCGAAGTCAATGATATAGGCCAACAAATTGCTGAAGCTTTACAGTTCGAAATTGAATATGACAATCTTATGATGACAACTCAAAAAGGTCGTGCTGGTCAAATACTAGGTGCTATGTATAGTGGCCGAGGTACATCTTTAGGTGTTCGTATGACTAAACAGATTAAACGAATAGGTTGTGCCAATATAAAGACATTGATAGAGGGTGACAAATTAATAATTAACGCCTTTAAGATTATAGAAGAAATATCTACCTTTGCTAAAAGAGGTCAAAGTTATCAGGCCGAAGATGGGGCAAATGACGACTTGATGATGTGTTGTGTTATATTTGGCTGGGTGTCAAATCAACCTTATTTTAAAGAATTAACTAACACAAATGCTCGTCAACAAATGTATGTGGAACAACAAAATTTGATAGAGCAAGATATGGCTCCGTTTGGATTTTTAGATGATGGTATCAATGACCATGAACAGGCTACGGTTGATGAATACGGAGATGTATGGCATCCGGTAGATATTCGTAAAGGTATGTAATTTTGTGGTATTATAAATATCTACAAGAATGAAACTTTGACTATGGGCGTATGAATAATACGAGTTTTGAACAACAAAAATGCAATTAGCTAATTAAAAGAGGAGAATAAACCTATGGCATTTCAAGTATCACCAGGTGTTCTCGTACAAGAAAAAGACTTAACTAGAATTATACCTGCAGTATCAACATCTATTGGTGCTATTGCTGGCGAATTTCGTAAAGGACCTTTAGATGAGGTCGTGGCTATCTCTAGTGAACAAGAGCTTGTAGATACGTTCGGTAAACCAGATTCAAATAACTTTGAATATTTTTTTACTGCTGCTAACTTTCTACAATACTCTAATGCTTTAAGAGTAGTACGAGCTACCAATTCAAGCGTAACCAACGCTACTGCTAATGGTTCAAGTATAACTATCAATAATAATGATGACTATACTTCAAACTATTCAACAGGTCAAGCGGCTGTTGGTGCGTGGGCAGCTAGAACAGCAGGAGCGTGGGGTAATAACCTATCTGTTTCTGTTTGTGAAACAGCAGCTGCCTTTGAAGAACAAGGCGTAACAACTGTAAATGACGCTGCTACAGCAGTTGGCGACACTACAGTAATTTTAGATGATTCATCAGGTATTGCAGTAGGCGACATTGTAGCATTTTCAACTACAGCGGCTACTAACGATTATACTGACGGATTTGAATATAGAGTAACAGCAAACGACTCAGGAACAAACACTATTACTTTTGTAAGAAAAGAATCAGGAACAGGCGGATTAAATGCTGCTTTAACTGATGGTGTTAATGTTAGAAGAAGATGGAGATATTATGACTCTGTTGACGGTGCTCCAGGCACTTCACCTTATGCTTCAGCAAGAGGTGGTTCTAATGATGAAATGCACGTTGTAGTCATTGACGAAGACGGTGGCATTTCAGGTACTGTTGGTCAAGTTATTGAAACTTACTCTAAAGTATCAAAAGGTGCTGACGCTAAAACAAGCGAAGGCGGAACAAACTACTATCCAAGTGTTATCTTTAATAGATCAGCATATATTTACTGGATGGATCACTCAACACTAGGCGTTACAAATGGTTTTGGTTCTAATGTTGCTAGCAAAGATTTTGATAGCACATCAGCAATTGAATTACCAGTAACAAACTCTCTATCTGCAGGTTCTAATGGTACAGCTGTAACAGCAGGCCAATTAAAAACTGCTTATGAGAAGTTCCAAGACGCTGAAACTGTTGACGTTGGTTTAATCATTGGTGGTAAAACACCTAATGAAACAATTGGAACTCCAGGCGATGGTAAAAATCACGTAAATGATCTTTTACAAATTGCTGAGGACAGAAAAGACGCTATTGCGTTTGTTTCACCTCCAAGAAACCACGTTGTTGATATAACTAATACAACTACAATCACTAATAATATCATTAACTTCTATGAAGATATTAATTCTTCTTCATATGTTGTTTTTGATAGTGGTTACAAATATATGTACGACAGATATAATGATGTATATAGATATGTACCATTAAATGGTGATATGGCTGGTTTGGCTGCTAGAACAGACTTAACAGCTGACGCTTGGTACTCACCTGCTGGCTTTAACAGAGGTCAAGTAAGAGGCGTAGTTAAATTAGCTTACAATCCAACTAAAGCACAAAGAGATCAATTGTATCCTAAGAGAGTTAATCCTGTGGCATTTTTCCCAGGACAAGGTACAGTTCTTTTCGGTGACAAAACTGGATTATCAGCGCCGTCTGCATTTGATAGAATCAACGTAAGAAGATTGTTTATTGTACTAGAAAAAGCAATCTCTACAGCTTCTAAATTCCAACTCTTTGAGTTCAATGATGAATTTACAAGAGCTAACTTTAGAAATATCGTAGAGCCATTCTTACGAGAAGTACAAGGTAGACGAGGTATCACAGACTTCCTAGTAGTATGTGATGAAACTAACAATACAGGCGAAGTAATTGACCGTAATGAGTTTATAGCAGAAATCTTTATTAAACCTGCTAGATCGATTAACTTTATTACACTTCAATTCATCGCAACCAGAACTGGCGTCAGCTTTGACGAAGTTGCTGGCGGTTAATAGTAGAGAAGGAGAATAAAATATGCCAAACATAAACGACTTCAAAGCTAAACTTGCTGGCGGTGGCGCAAGAGCCAATCAGTTTAAGGTAATAATGCCTTTTCCTGGTTACGCACAAGTTGGTGGCGAAATAGAAGACCTAGCTTTTTTATGTCAAGGAACATCAATTCCAGCTATGACGGTTACAAATGTAAACGTAGCCTTTAGAGGTAGAAACATAAAAATAGCAGGTGATAGAACAATTGATGAATGGTCTGTGACTGTTTACAATGACACAAACTTTAAGTTAAGAAATGCTTTTGAAAGATGGCAAAACGGTATCAACAATATGTCTGATAACGAAGGCTTAACTAATCCAGTTGATTATCAAGTGGATGCGTTTGTAGATCATTTAGACAGAAATGGTAATACAATTAAATCCTATACGTTGAGAGGAGCATTCCCGACATCTATTGGTGAAATTGCATTAGACTATGATGAAAAAACGGCTATTGAAACGTTCCCGGTAACATTTCAATACCAATACTTTGAAACAAATACTACAACTTAATATTAGTAAAGGTGGCCTGGTTCTCCAGGCCGCCTTTTTAAAACTCTTATAAGTAGTAGTAAGGAGAATATAAATTATGGCTGAATTATTTGGATTTAGTATTACAAGGGCTAAAAAACAAGCCGATCCAAAACAAAGTTTCACAACAACCCAAGCAGATGACGGTACACAAACGGTTGCCGCTGGAGGTTATTTTGGTCAGTACCTTGATATGGAAGGTACGGCAAAGAGTGAGGCGGATTTAATACGTAGATATAGAGAAGTAGCATTACACCCCGAGTGTGATATGGCAATTGAAGATATTGTCAACGAAGCTATTGTCGCTAATGAATTGAAAGACGCTGTAAGAGTAAATGTATCAGATTTGCCTTACGGACAAGAAGTAAGAAGAAAAATAGAAGACGAATTTAAGCAAGTATTAAGATTATTAAACTTTAATACAAAAGGCCACGACATCTTTAGAAGATGGTACGTAGATGGCAGAATTTATTATCACAAAATTATAGATAGAAATTCACCTGTAAAAGGTATTACAGAATTAAAATATATTGATCCTCGTAAAGTTAAAAAGATTAGAGAGATCAGAAAGAAAAGACCAGACGGACCTGTTCCACACGGCCTTTCAGTAGTAGATGAGTATGTTGAATACTTTGTTTATAATGAAAAAGGTGTTTCTGGTTCAACTTCAGGTGCTGGTATTAAAATAGCACCAGACACAATTGCTTTTTGCCCTTCAGGATTAATTGACCAAAACAAAAATATGGTATTGTCTTATTTACATAAGGCGATTAAACCTGTTAATCAATTAAGAATGATAGAAGACGCTACTGTTATTTACAGAATAGCAAGAGCACCAGAAAGAAGAATATTTAAGATTGACGTTGGTAATCTACCAAAAGTAAAAGCTGAACAATATCTACGTGATGTAATGGCAAGATATAGAAACAAACTTGTTTATGACGCTTCTACAGGTGAGATTAGAGATGATAGAAACTATATGTCAATGTTAGAAGACTTTTGGTTACCAAGTAGAGAGGGTGGTAGAGGTACAGATATTACTACACTACCTGGCGGCCAAAATTTAGGAGAAATTGCTGATATAGAATACTTTAGAGCAAAACTTTATAGAAGTTTAAATGTTCCGGCAAGTAGATTAGAAGCAAATCAAGGATTTAATTTAGGTAGAGCTTCAGAAATTACTAGAGATGAATTGAAGTTTACTAAATTTGTTCAAAGATTAAGAAAGAAATTTACTGAACTTTTTAATGATTTATTAAGAACACAATTAATCTTAAAAGGTATTATAAGTGAAGACGATTGGTATACAGTAAGAGATAGTATTAATTATGATTTCTTACAAGATGGCCATTTCGCCGAATTAAAACAAACAGAAATGTTAAGAGAAAGATTAGCATTAGCCAATGAAATGAGAGATTACATTGGTAAGTATTTTTCTGTAGAATATGTTAGAAAAAATGTACTTAAACAAAACGAAAGAGAAATTGAGAATATGGATAAACAAATCAAAAAAGAAATTGATGACGGCATTATTGCTAGTCCTACAGCTCAATCTTCCGATTTAGAAAATATATAAAAGGAGTAAATTATGGCAGATATAAATGACAACACAAAAAACTTTATAGATCAGTTATCACAAGGTAACAGCATAGATGCTGGAGAAGCATTTAAAGACGCTTTAAGAGATAAAGTAGCAAATGCTTTGGATAATGCTAGAAAAGATATTGCTGGTAATATGTTTAATGGAAATGTTGAGGCAGCAGATTATAGCGACCCTAAACCGGTTGTAGCAGATCCAGGAACTTTTAATCCAGACGGTTCAATTTCGCCAACTACAACAGCAGGACAATCTGCTGATGGTGAAGCACAAATAGACTTATCACAAGGTGTAGAAGATGCAGGTGAGCCGAATAGTTAAAGAAAACTTACAAATAGATTCTAAAGCATTTAAGGAATTAAGTCCTAAAATGAAAGAAGCTGTAAGTGATATATTTAAATTGATTGAAAAAGAACAAGGTAATGCTATTAAAAGATTTGAAAATGCTGTTAATAAGATAGCAGAATTTCATAATATTAATTTAGAAGAATTTGATGAATATTTTGATAAAGAAATATTAGAACAATTAGGAGAAAAATAAAATGGCAACATTTATAATAAAAGGTTCTGCTACAACTAACGTTACGGACAATGATATTGGCGGAGCTGTTTTTGTTAGATGTGTAGCAACAGCTAATGCTCAAACAGTAACATTAAAAGAAGACGGTGGTTCAGTAACTATTGGAACTGCTTATTTACATTTAGCGGGTGATGAAATCATTATAGAAAAACACCCTACAGATGAAGTTACATTTGCAGGTTCAGTAGCGGCTGTTGGCTCACCGAGAAGTTAAATAATTGTAGTTTATAGATAAAAAAGTTTATAAATATATACATAAGAGAGAGAATTTATGAAACTTATTTCCGAAGAAGTACAAAACGCCGAATATCTTATAGAAGAAAATAACGGCAAAAAAGAATACAAGATAAGAGGTGTATTCTTACAATCTGAAATTAAAAATAGAAATGGAAGAGTCTATCCTAGAGAAATCTTGGTTAGAGAAGTGAATCGATACACAAAAGAATTTATCAATAAAAATAGAGCCTTTGGCGAGTTAGGACATCCTGACGGACCGACTGTTAATTTAGAAAGAGTTTGTCATATGGTTAAGTCATTGAAACAGGACGGCAAAGATTTTATTGGTGAGGCAAAAATTATGGACACACCATACGGAAAGATCGTAAAAGGTCTTATTGACGAGGGTGCTCAATTAGGAGTATCTAGTCGAGGTATGGGGTCTTTAATACAAAGAAACGGTGTAAACTATGTAAAAGATGATTTTTACTTAGCTACGGCCGCTGATATTGTGGCAGATCCATCTGCTCCAGACGCTTTCGTAGAAGGTATTATGGAGAGTAAAGAATGGATTTGGGACAATGGTGTACTCAAGGAAAAAGACATAGAATCTTGGAAAAATCAAGTCCGTACCGCTAGACAGCGTTCATTAGAAGAAGCTAAATTAAAAGTCTTCGAATCGTTTCTTAAAAAGCTGTAGTTTTATAAATATATCTACAAAGAAAATTTATAAACGTTTATAAAGAAAAAAAGGAGATTTTCAATGGCCGAAACAGAAAAAACTATTGAGGCGATGGAACAAGAAGCTGTATTAGAAGCTAACGCTGCTAATCCGCAAGCTGATGCTCCAAAAAAGAATGCTGTAGCGGCTGAACCTTCTCATCTGAAAAATGATGCTGAAGATTTAGGCTCAGCGGTTACTAAACCGACTGACAGCAATCCTGACGCCACAAAGAAAATAAGTCAAGTTTCTGGTGATCCTCAACAAAAAGCTCAAGGTTCAGCTGACGCTATGCCTAAGCTAAAAGAGGAAGAAGAAACTGATTCGGATGAGAAAAAATCTGAAGTTAAAGAAGGTGAAATGCCTAAGGCAGCACTAGACGCTCTTAAAAAATCGCAAGATAAAAAAGAGATGTCACACGAAGACGAAAAGAAAAAAGATATGAAAGAAGAATCTGAAGAAGATTTAATTGACGTATCTGCAGACGTTGAAGCTTTAACTAAAGATGAAGACTTATCGGAAGACTTCAAAGCAAAAGCATCTACAATCTTTGAAGCTGCTCTGAAATCAAAAGTTTCAGAAATGAAGAAAAAGATGAATGCTAGTTATGAAGAAAAATTAAAAGAAGAAACTGAAGCTCAGAAAGCTGAACTTACTGAAAAAGTTGATTCATACTTAAACTACGTAGTTGAAGAATGGATGAAAGAGAACTCTATCGCTATCGAAAGAGGAATCAAAGGTGAGATCGCTGAAGACTTTATTTCTGGCTTAAAGAAATTGTTTGAAGATCATTACATTGATGTTCCAGATGAGAAATACAATGTACTAGAAGATCAAGCAAACAAAATTGAAGAGCTTGAAAAGAAACTTAACGAACAAGTAGAAAAGAATGTTGAACTAAACAAAGCAAATGGCGAAATGAAAAGACAAGACATCATTGATGAAATGTCTGCTGATTTAGCTGACACTGCTAAAGAGAAATTCAACAAACTTGCTGAAGAAGTTGAGTATTCTAATGAGAAAGACTTTACAACTAAAGTTGCAACTATCAAAGAAAGTTACTTTGGTAAAAAAGTTGAAGCTAGTGGTAATGAGATAGATGATGTAGCGGCAGGCGAATCTTCACAACCTGAAGATTTATCTAATGCTATGGCTGCTTATACCGCCGCTATAAGTAAAACAAAAGACATTAAATTGTCGAAATAATAAAACGGGAGATAAAAACAAATGTATTTATCAGAACAATACGAAAAAAAATGGCAGCCAGTCCTAGAACACGCTGATCTTCCAAAGATCACGGATTCTTACAGACGTGCCGTTACTGCTACTATCTTGGAAAACCAAGAGAGAGCATCAAAAGAAGACGCTGCTTTCTTAAATGAAGCTGCTCCAACTAACGCAACTGGTTCATCAGTTCAAAATTGGGATCCAATCCTAATTTCTTTAGTTAGAAGAGCTATGCCTAATTTGATTGCTTACGATATTGCTGGCGTTCAGCCAATGACTGGACCAACTGGCCTTATCTTTGCTATGAGAAGCAGATATACTAACCAATCAGGTACTGAAGCATTATTTGACGAAGCTGACACAGATTTCTCTAGTAGAAATGCTGCTGGTGACTCAACTGCCGCTTCTGGACCAACTCAATCTGGTGCAAACCCAGGTTTATTAAATGATGATCCTGCTGGTGCTTACACTAGAGGCCAAGGTATGGCAACTGCTACTGCTGAAGCTTTAGGTGATTCTGCTAATAACGCTTTTGCTCAAATGGCTTTCTCAATTGAGAAATCAACTGTGACTGCTAAGTCAAGAGCTCTTAAAGCTGAGTACACTATGGAACTTGCACAAGACCTTAAAGCAATCCACGGTTTAGACGCTGAAACAGAATTGGCTAACATCCTATCTGCTGAGATCCTTGCGGAAATCAATAGAGAAGTTGTAAGAACAATTTACATCAACGCTGAAATCGGTGCATCAGACAACGCTTCTACAGCGATTGGTTCTGTTAATGCTATCAACACAACTACTGCTGGTATCTTTGATTTAGATACAGACTCAAACGGTAGATGGTCAGTTGAGAGATTTAAAGGCCTAATGTTCCAAGTTGAGAGAGAAGCAAACGTTATCGCTCAAAGAACAAGAAGAGGTAGAGGAAATATGATTATCTGTTCTTCAGATGTCGCTTCTGCACTTCAAATGGCTGGCGTGTTAGACTACACACCTGCTCTTAACAATAACCTAAACGTTGACGACACAGGTAATACTTTTGCTGGTGTATTAAACGGTAAGTACAAAGTGTACATTGATCCATATAGTGCTAATAACGCTGCTGCTCAATACTTTGTTGTAGGTTACAAAGGTACTTCACCATATGATGCTGGTATATTCTACTGCCCATATGTACCTCTACAAATGGTAAGAGCTGTTGGTCAGGACACTTTCCAACCTAAAATTGGGTTCAAAACAAGATACGGCTTACAAGCAAACCCATTTGCTGAAGCAGGCGTATCTGACAATGCTGTAATCAATGGCGCTGGTAATGCTAACGCTAACAGATACTACAGAAGAGTCAAAGTAGCGAACTTAATGTAATCATTTTGATTTATTTAAAAAGGGCGGCCTAAAAAACCGCCCTTTTTTTATGCACTAAATACAGGACAACTATGAAGAAAATACTAATTCAATACTTTTACATATTCATTATAACACTAATAATTTTGCTTATTTTTACTTGGGCAAATGCTTGTGAAGTAGAAAAAATTAAAGTAGATGAAACACTACCCATATGTGAAGAATACCAAGTATCTACTGAAGAAAACCCTTGTAAAAAAGACGGTGAAAGTATAAGTGTTATAGGTGAGGCCATTAAGAAACTAGGTGAATCAGGAACACTTCCTAAATAGTATATAAATAGTAATATGACAACTACAAAATCATATAGTAGGCAACCAACGGCACAAGATTATGCCAGCCCCACACAGTTTAAATTTAACATACTTAAATTACCAAAAGTAGAATATTTTTGTACAGCAGTAAATATACCAGGTATAACACTTGGTGGTAATATTACACAGCAGACACCTTTTAAAGATTTACCTTTGCCTGGTGATAAATTAACTTATGAAGCTTTAAATATGACATTTTTAGTTGATGAAAATTTAGAAAACTTCCAAGAAATACACGGTTGGTTAGTCGGTTTAGGTTTTCCACGTGACTATTCAGAATTTAGAGGTTTGGTTTCAGCTGGTGATGATAGATTTCCAGCCAAAAATCAGTCTATCAGTACAGAACCAGGTAAAGTAAAATATGGTTCACCTAATGTTGGTGGTACATATTCAGACGCCACACTTACTGTATTAACAAGTAAAAATAATCCTCAATTAGAAGTAAGATTTAGAAATGTGTTTCCTACTTCATTGACAGGACTAGACTACAATCAACAAGCAACAGATGTTGAATATTTGACGGCAACTGTTAACTTTAATTATGAAATATATGACTTTGCTACTGTAGGTTCATCTACAACTAGCGTTACAACATCATAAAAACTTTACTTTTAAAAGCTTTTGTGATAAAATGGAGATATTATGGATTTAGAAAAACTACAAGAACAGGCCGATAAAGACCTAAAAATTAATGATACAGAACTAGATTTAGAATCATTAAAGACACCTCAATTACACAATCAATATATAAAACACTTAACAAAGTATAAGTTAATGTTGAGTCGTGCTGAAACTGAATATAATATTATGAAAAAGGAAAAGTGGGAATATTATACAGGAAAGGCAGACGCTTCTGTATATGCCGAAAAACCTTTTGATTTAAAAATATTAAGAACAGATATAGACAAATATTTAGATTCAGATATTGATTTACAAAAACAAAAACAAAAAGTTGACTATTTAAACACTACAGTTGATTTTTTAGATAGAACAATTAGACAAATAGGTAATAGAGGTTTTACTATTAAAAACGCCATAGACTGGAGAAAGTTTACAAGTGGTGCTATTTAACAATGTTTTTAAATACTTCTCATTATATAAAAGAACTAGCCTTTTCACAATCTTTTTGTGATAATATAATAAAAGTAGGCCAAAATAAGAAACTAGAAAAAGCAAAAATAACTAGCGGTAATCAATCAAATAGAAATTCTAAAATTTCATTTATTAAAGATAGAAATATAGAAACAGAAATAACTAAAGTAATAAATGAAGCAAATGAGAAATCTGGTTGGAACTTTTTATTAAGAGAGTTTGAACCATTACAATATACAGTTTATAATAAAAATGATTTTTATGATTGGCATATAGATAGTCGTTTAAAACCATATGATAATGGTTTAATTAGAAAGTTAAGTTTTACTATTTGTTTAAATGATGATTATGATGGTGGTTTATTTGAACTATGTTCTCCACACCCTATCAATGAAAAGAATATAATAACATCACACTTTTTAAAAAAAGGTTCAATAATAATTTTTCCCTCACATATCTGGCACAAAGTACACAAAGTAACATCCGGTGTTAGAAAAACTTTAGTTGGCTGGATAGTAGGAAAACCATTTGTATAATGACTACAACAAGATATTTAATTATAGATAAAAAAGATGAAGTCTATTTAAAGATAGAGGCAGACGCCGATATTCGTAGAGAACTTGGTGAATACTTTACATTTGAAGTGCCTGGTTATAAGTTTATGCCCCAATATCGCAATAGGGTATGGGACGGAAAAATAAGATTATTCAGTTATGCCACAGGTCAAATATATGCTGGCCTTTATCCTTATATTGTAAATTGGTGTAAAAATAATAATGTACAAGTTGTAGATGGTACTAAAATAAAAGACACCAATGTAGAAGATAAAAAAATAGATCAGTTTATAAAGGCACTTAAAATACCAAAAATAGAAGTAAGAGATTATCAAAAAGAGGCATTTGTTCACGCCGTTAAAAAAAATAGATGTTTACTACTATCTCCAACTGCCTCTGGTAAATCTCTTATTATATACTTAATATTAATATTTAACTTATTAAGATTAAAAGATACAAAACAAGATAAGATACTTATTATTGTGCCAACAACATCACTAGTAGAACAGTTATTTAAAGACTTTAAAGATTATGGTTATAATAGTGAAAGAAATGTACATAGAATCTATTCAGGCCACGAAAAAGAAACAAACAAAAGAGTTATTATTACCACTTGGCAATCGGTATATAATATGCCTAAAAAATGGTTTTCAGATGTAGGTACTGTAATCGGTGATGAGGCACATTTATTTAAGGCCGTTTCTTTAACAAAGATTATGACCAAACTAACAAAATGTAAATATAGAATTGGTCTTACAGGTACTTTAGATGGTACAAAAACTCATAAACTTGTATTAGAAGGCCTTTTTGGTACTGTAAATAAAGTTGTATCTACAAGTGAATTACAAGAAAAAAAACAGTTAGCTGATTTAAAAATATTTTGTTTAATACTACAACACGATAAAGACGCTAGACATTTTTTAAAAGATAAAACATATCAGGAAGAAATGGATTATTTGGTTTCTAACGAAAAAAGAAATAAATATATAAGGAATCTTTGTCTTTCTTTACAAGGCAATTCTTTATGCTTATTTCAATACGTTGAAAAACACGGTGAGATTCTTAAACAACTAATCGAAGATAAAGCACAAGATAGAAAAGTGTTTTATGTACACGGAGGTGTAGATGCTGATGTTAGAGAAGATATTAGAGCTATTACGGAGAAGTCCGATAACGCTATCATTATTGCTAGTTATGGTGTCTTTTCCACTGGGGTTAATATTAGGAATCTTCACAACATTGTTTTCAGTTCCCCTAGCAAATCTCGTATTAGAAATTTACAATCTATTGGTCGTGGCCTTAGGTTAAAGGATAATAATTCATCCGCTACTTTATATGATATTGCTGATGATTTAACTTACAACGAAAAGGAGAATTACACTTTAGCTCATTTTAGAGAAAGGATAAATATTTACAATGAAGAAGATTTTAATTATGAAATCCATAACGTGGAGTTAAAGTAAGATGCATCAACCAGCAGTAACAGTAAAAGTTATTAAACTTGATAATGGTGACGATATTGTTTGTGCTTTTCCTAAAGATCAATTAGATGAAAAGACAGGCCTTATCAGATTAGTAAAACCATTATTAATTAAATATGTACCTCAATTAACACCACAAGGTTTCAAAGATTATGTGGCTCTTATTAAATGGGCGGCCTACACTAATGATGAAATAATAACTATACCTATTAAAAAGATTTTGACAATTACAAATGCCACTTCCGAAATGTCTAAAACTTTTGAACATATGTCAAACGATTATCAAAAACTTGAAGCTCCAAGAAAAGATAATGATTATAAAAGAACTATGTTTAATAAAGAAGATAATGATAAAGTAAATGAAATATTTGATGAGTTTAGTGATTTAGATGATGATGGTGGAGGAACACTCCATTAACCTGGAGTATCCAGCATATCATCCGCTACACGCTTATTATATACAAATTTTTATAAAAGTCAATGCTCATATGAAAAAAAGTGAATGGATAATAAGAGTTACTTATAATAGTGATAATTGGAAAAAATATTGTGAACTTACTTATCCTTTCAAAGGCACTCCTAAACAATTAGAAAATAGAATTTGGAAACACTATAATAAAAACTATGAAGACTATGGTAAGGCAGAAGCCGTTACTGTAGAATTAATCAAAGATTGATTCATAATAACATTGACATTTTAAACAATTTATAGTATATTATACATTATGACTAGAACAAAAAAGAAAAGCGAACATTACGTTAATAATGCTGAATTTTTAGAAGCTATGAAAGCCTACAAGAAAGCTGTAAATAAATCTATAAGAGAAAAAAAAGAAAAACCACCAGTAACAGATTACATTGGTAGTTGTTTTTTAAAAATAGCAAATCACTTATCATACAGACCAAATTTTATTAATTATACTTTTAGAGATGATATGATTAGTGATGGTATTGAAAACTGTTTACAATACTTGGACAATTTTAATCCTGCCAAATCAAATAATCCATTTGCTTATTTTACTCAAATCATTTATTTTGCCTTTATTAGAAGAATACAAAAAGAAAAGAAACAAGTAACAATAAAACAAAAGTTAATTATGGATAACAATTATGATGATGTGGCTTTACAACCAGGCGATGATGGTGAATTTAAAAATCAGTTTAAAGAATTTTTACAAAAGAATATGAGAATTGAAGAACCTACTAAAAAAGATAAACCAAAAACTAAAAAGAAAAAAAAGGTCGCATCAACTAAATTCTTTGCTTAATTATGAAAATTGCTTTACTAAATGATACCCATTTTGGATGTAGAAATGACTCTCCAGCCTTTATAGAGTATCAAAACAAATTTTATGATGAGATATTTTTTCCCTATCTTATAGAAAACAATATTAAAACACTTGTTCATTTAGGTGATGTGGTTGATAGAAGAAAGTTTATTAATCACAATACAGCACATAATTTTAGAGTTAAGTTTTGGGATAGACTAGAAGACTTAAACATTGATACTCATATTATTATAGGTAACCACGATACTTATTATAAGAATACAAATGAAGTCAATGCTATGGAAAATTTAAATATAACATCACAAGCTTCAATCTATACAAGACCACGTGAAGTAGAATTTGATGGTACTAAAATACAGTTTCTTCCTTGGATATGTGATGATAATTATGAAGAATCAATACACGCCATAGATCACTCAAATGCTGATATATGTTTTGGTCATTTAGAGATAAAAGGATTTGAGATGCACGGTGGGCATATGAATGAACACGGCTTAGAAAGAAATCAATTTAGAAGATTTGAAAAAGTATTATCAGGCCATTTTCATAAAAAATCAGATGATGGTCATATCTATTACCTAGGAACTCAATATCAAATTATGTGGTCAGATCACAACTGTCCAAAAGGCTTTCATATATTTGATACAAATACTAGAGAACTTGAAAGAGTAGAAAATCCAAATGTAATATTTAAAAAGTTTATATATGATGATACAAAATATGATTATACACACCAAAAACTTGATAATTATGAAAACTGTTTTGTCAAGTTATTTGTATCTCAAAAAACAAAAGAAGAAATGTATAGTAAACTAATTGAAAGATTTTATAATGATATTAATGTACACGAACTGGTAATTGTTGATGACCCTACAGATATTAAATCTACAGTAAGAGAAGACATACTAGAACAAGGTGAAGATACATTAACATTTTTAAGAAATTATATTGACCAAGTAGATACTGATTTAGATAAACATAAATTAAAAGAGTTTGCTAAAGAACTTTATGTAGAGGCTAGTGAGTGATAACTTTTAAAAAGATAAGATATAAAAACTTTCTATCAACTGGTAATACACCAATAGAAATAAATCTAAACAAATCAAACACCACTTTGATTGTAGGTAGTAATGGATCTGGTAAATCAACTTTATTAGACGCCTTATGTTTTGTATTATTTAATAAACCATTTAGAATTATTAAAAAAGAACAAATGGTCAATACAGTAAATCAAGGCGATTGTGAAATAGTTGTAGAGTTTGATGTGGGTACAAAAAAATATAAGATTATAAGAGGCATCAAACCAAACATATTTGAAATTTACCAAGACGGCCAGTTGTTAAACCAAGACGCCTCTAATATTGACTATCAAAAATATTTAGAAAACAATATAATGAGATTAAACTATAGATCATTTTTACAAGTTGTATTGTTAGGTTCATCATCTTACGAGCCATTTATGAAAATGAAACCAAGGTATAGACGAGAGGTGGTAGAAGAAATATTAGACATAAGAGTATTTGGACTTATGGATTTAATATTAAGACCTCAACAATCAGAATTAACTAGAAACGTAACAGAATTACGCCATAAATGTGATCTTATAGAATCCAAGTATGAAACAGAATTAAAACACTACAAAGCGCTCTCCGACCTTAACCTGAACGACCTGGATGGTAAAAGGAAGACATTAGAGAAGAATGGTGAGGTTAGTTATCAATACCATAAAAAGATAGAAGAAATCAATATAGAACTAGAATCATATCAGGATAAAGTAAAATACAAAGACAAAGAACAGGCCAAGTTAAATAAACTATCTAAACTGGAGGCCAAAATAGAACAAAATCTATCTACACATAAAAAGAATTTAGAGTTTTTTGAAGAAAATGATAATTGTCCTACTTGTACACAACCATTACAGGCTGAGTTTAGAGGTGAAAAGATTGCTTACGAAAAAGGTAAATTAGTTACTTTAAATGATGGTATGAAAAAATTAATGGAAGAAATATCCAGACAAGAAGAACTTATTACGGCTATGGAAAAAATGTCTAATAAGATGTATGAAATGAATGTAGAAGTGTCTAAACTACAAACATCAATTGAAGAATTAAATAAGTATTCAAATAATATACACGAAGAAATTAAATCTTTAGAAAACAAACAAACAGATGGTAAAGAAATAGAAAAACATTTAGAGCAATTAAAATCTGATTTGGAAAATACTAAAGTTGAAAGAGATAAAATTATAGAAAAAAAAGGTTATGTAGATATATTAAGAGAAATCTTAAATGATAAAGGCGCTAAATCTCAAATAATTAAAAAGTATGTACCAATTATGAATACTTTAATTAATCAGTATTTACAATCAATGGACTTTTTTATATCGTTTCATTTAGATGAAGAATTTAACGAAACAGTAAAAAGTAGATTTAGAGATACCTTTAACTATAATAACTTTAGTGAGGGTGAAAAGATGAGAATTGATTTAGCCTTACTATTTACTTGGCGACAAATTGCTAAAATGAAAAATAGTGTCAATACAAACTTGTTGGTATTAGATGAAATCTTTGATTCAAGTTTAGATGGTCAAGGAACAGATGACTTTTTTAAGATTATAAAAACTATGACAAAAGAAAACATTTTTATTATATCACATAAAGGCGATATACTATTTGATAAGTTTACAGACATAGTTAAATTTGAGAAATATAAAAACTTTACAAGGCTACAACAAACATAGGAGATAATATGAAAGAATTGAAATTAATACCACCAACAGATCCAAGAGTACAAACGGCCATAGCACCTTTTCAGGAAGATATGTTAAAAGAAGAAGGATTTAAAGATAGAAAAGAACTATCAGATATGATGTTTGACGCTATGAAAAAATATGGTGGTATAGGTCTATCTGCTAATCAAGTAGGTTTACCATTTAATATGTTTGTTATGGGTGGCCATTTACAAATAGAAAACGGTTTAAAAATGACTTGTTTTAATCCTATGATAATAACAAGTAGTGAGGAACAAGTAATGATGCAAGAAGGTTGTTTAACTTTTCCTTTTGTATTTTTACATATCAAAAGACCTCGTAAAGTTGTTGTAAAGTATGAAGATGAAAATGGTGATTTAAAAGAAGGCCATTTAGACGGTATGATGAGTAGAGTATTCCAACACGAATACGACCATATGTTAGGTAGAACATTTACTGAACACGTATCTAAATTTAAATTAGATAGAGCTTATAAAAAGGCTGAAAAAATGATTGATACTTTAAAGAAAGATAAAGACGCCAGAATTATTGAAAAACCAATAAGTAAGGAGTAATATGCCAAAAGAACGACCAAAAATATATGAAAGAAATCCAATGACAGATGTTATTCGTTGGAGATATGTTGACGAATCACCAGATAAATTTGGATGGCCAAACTACGGAAGAATATTAAATGAGAAAAAGAAAAACGTACATACACGTAAACCAGCACGTAATAAGAAGTAATAAGAAAAATGGAACAGATGATCCAGTTATTACGGTTAAGCAAGGTAGTAAGAATGTTTATTGCCATAAAGTGGCTATTAACGGACCATCCGTTGTGGTTTATGGTGGTAATGATAAGCCTTTATTGTCTTGTGGTGCTCGTGTAGTAATTGAAACCGAAGCCAGCGTTGACATTTTAAAATAATTGTGATATAGTATATATTATGAGTAGTGAAGATCAATTTGTTGAAAATCAATACAAAGAGTGGTGTGAAAAAAACGATATATCTAAAGTAGAAGATATAGACCAAAACCATTTAAAATTAATGGTTGAAAAAGATTTAGCCTTTGTATCTAAAATGACCGTACAAGAATATACATTGTACGAGAAATGGATAGAAGTACACGAAAAATATCCTACAGCAGAAACAAATAGTTTCTTTGATGATAAACCTGCCCTTGTCAATCCTGAACAAGAGGCCTTTATTAAAACAGTTAAAAATAATATTTGGATTCCAGAATCACCAGAAGATATTGATAAGTTAGAACCTGTATTAGAATTTACAGATGATACAGAAACAAGATTTGATGGTTCTAAAAAGAGAGGTGATTTATCAGAAAAGTGGAATACATTAAGAACTTTCTTATCTACTATGAAAAACAATTCAAACATTGGTAGACAACTATTTTTTATAGTAAAAGATAATAGATCAGGCAAATACCTTGGTGTCATTTGTATTTCAGGTGACTTTATGGATTTAACACCACGTGATAAGTTTATAGGTTGGGATAGACAAATTAAAACCTTTGAGGGTAAAATTAATCATACAGCAATAGGTTCTTCTATTGTACCAACACAACCATTAGGATATTCATTTACAGGTGGTAAATTATTAGCGTATCTGTGTTTATCAGATGATGTACAAAGAATATGGGAAGAAAAATATGGTGATAAGTTAGTTGGCGTAACAACTACTAGTTTATACGGTAAGGCAAAGGCCAATACACTATCTCAATATGATGGTTTAAAATATTGGAAAAGAATGGGTTTTACAACTGGTTCTGTATCATTTCAACCTAGTAGAAAAGTTAGAAATATGATATGGACTTGGTTAAAGAAAAATCATACTAGAAAGTATTGGGAATGGCACGAAGCCAAAAGACCTAACGGCCAACCATTAAAAAGAGATCATAAGAATAGATCACTAAACTTTACGTATTCAAAACTAGATATACCAAAAGAATATATTAGAACTGAACACCAAAGAGGTATCTACTTTACAAAATTATATGAAAATACTAACGAATTTCTATGTGGTAAGATAGAGGCGAAAGATTTAGTTAAAAGATTTGATAGTAGTACCGAATCACTAGTTAAAGTATGGAAAGAAAAACACGCTAAAAAACGTGTAAAATCACTGGTTGAACAAGGCAGATATAATACAGACAGCCATTTTTATGATGAATTAATCTATATGAATTGGGAAGAATGTAAGAATCACTTTCTAAATCAAGTAGGCCGATAAGTGTTCTGGTTCTGTTCTTTTAAAAAGTAAGTAAAATCAACAAAATTTAATGGCTTGACTTTTAAAGCGTTTTGCGTTAGGATTATCCTATGAAAGCGGTTAGTTGTTTTATTTCTCATTTTTTTTCTTTCTTGCTAGCCGCTTTCTACAAAATTTATAGGCTTGACATTTTTAATAAAATAATATAGGATATACAGTATGACTACACAAATAAACATAGACACTAAATCACAGTTAGCAAAATTGATTGCTACTGAAAATATTATAATTCAACATAATCAAGTTAAGACAGCAAGTTTTGATACTGTTAATCGTATCTTAACATTACCAATCTTTAAAGTACAAAGTGGTGATGTTTATGATATGTTAATAGCACACGAATGTTCTCACGCTTTATTTACACCAACAGATGGTTGGACTAAGATTTCAGGTGATGATGAGTTAAGAGCTTATGTAAATGTTTTAGAAGATACTAGAATTGACAAGTTAATTCAAAAAAAATATCCAGGTGTAGTTAGAAATTATCTTAATGGTTTTGATATTATGGAAAAACAAAACTTCTTTGGTTTGAGAGGTAAAGATATTAATACTGATTTGATGTTAATTGATAAAATTAATATGAGATCAAAGTCAATGAATAGAATTAATTTTAAATTTTCAAGTGAAGAAAAAAATTGGTTAACTAAAGTTGACGCTCTTAAAACTTTTAATCAAGTTGTTAAGTTAGCTAAAGAGATGTTAAACTGGCAAAAAGATCAAATTGAACAAATGAAAAAATTGCCAGATTTTGATACTCACCCTTTAGTTGAAAACTACAATTTAGATGATGAGCAAGATTCAGATAATAATGTTAATACTAAAGATGGTAATTCAGATATTGAAAGTAACAATTCAGACAACGATAATGGTAATGATGGCGACCAAGAATCACAAGCAAACAAATCAGATGAGAATATTGAAGATGATGAGAATGGTAAAGAAGCCAATTCTTACAATACTGATGGTGCTGGTGGTGACGGTGGTGTGGATCCTCAAAAATTAGTTGCTATTACAGATTCATCTTACGAAAAAAACAAAGAAAAGTTATTAGACGGCAAAACAAAATATACTTACTTTAATTTACCAGAACCAAATCTAAAAAATGTTATGGTATCAGGCAAAGATTGGGTTAAAAAATGGAAAGAATATGCTTTTAAAAAGAATGAATATTATTCTTATGAGCATAATAAAAGAATTGAATATATTAATTGGTTAAAAGATAACTTTAAACAATTTAAAAACGATAACAAAAAAACTGTTAACTACCTAGTTAAAGAATTTGAAATGAAAAAATCTGCTACAGCTTACAAAAGAGCAAGTACAGATAAAACTGGTGTTATTGATCCTCTTAAATTAAAAGATTACAAATTTAGTGACGACATCTTTAAAAGATTAACTATCTTACCAAATGAAAAAAACCACGGTATGATGATGTTATTAGATTGGTCTGGTTCAATGTGTGATGTTATTAAACAGACAATTGATCAACTTTTAAATCTAGTATGGTTCTGCCAAAAAATTAATATACCTTATGAAGTTTACCTATTTACTAGTGAAATGGACGGCGATAGACAATTAAGATCATATGACTATGATGATAAAGGTAACAGAATTAATATAAAATCAAAAACTTGGAATTTAAAACACGGTGATGGTTTATTTGATAATTTTAATCTAATTAATATTGCCAGCCACAGAATGAAAAAAACTGATTTAGATGAGTCTTTAATGTACTTATATCATATGGGTTTATATTATGAGGATAGATACACTAACAGAAGCTATATGGATAGTTACTATTACAAAGGTGATAGATTTGATATTCCAAAAGAATTTTGGTTAGGTACTACACCTTTAAACGAAGCTTTAGTTGTTATGAATAAAATTGTACCAATGTTTAAAAAGAAATATAACATTGAAAAAATGACATTTATTACATTAACAGATGGCGGCGCTAATTCAAATTATGGTACTGAAAAAGTTGTTAATACTGAAAAAGGTTTAGGTGTAGAAAAAACATCAGCTGGTACGCCAGTTATCACAATGGGTAAAAAACAATATACAGTTGAAGATAATTATTTTTCTGGCCAAATGACTACTTTATTGTTAGATGTTTTAAAATCTCAGTACAATATTAATACAATTGGTTTCTATGTTGTTAAAAGATTAAACAGAATGTGGGAACTAGAAGGTATGATCGGTAAATACAAAGATTGGAATGATAAACACAATAAATTACAAGCTCTTAAAAATAAATTTAATAAAGAAAAAGTAGCTGATGTTAACAAACCAGGTTACAATAGATACTTTTTATTAAATGGTAAAACAATGGCGGTTGAGAATACTGACCTTTCAGCAGTAAATGACGGTATGAAAGCTGGTAAGATTAAACAGTTATTCAGTAAATCAATGAAAGGCCGAATCGTTTCCAGATCGTTATTAAACAAATTCATAGAGGAGGTTGCTTAAAATGGTTGATTTTACTATGCTTTTTATAGGCTTGACTTCTATGATGGTTATGATAGGATATACCAATGAAAACAAAAAAGGAGTACATTATGTTAAATACTAAACAACAAGAATTTGTTAAACACGCTTTAGAGAAGTTTGGCAAATCACAATTAACTGTAGGAGAGTTAAAAGAAGCCAACGCTAAGTTTGGTTGTAAATACGCTCCACAATGGTTAATTAAAAATAAAGATTACAAAGTTGGTAAGTCTTTATTTAAACTGCCAGTTGATGGCGAAGCTAAATCAGTAAAAGTAAAAGAAGCTGATACTGATAATGAAAAAATATTAACCCCTGATAATGAAACTAAAAAAGAGGCCGCTTATGTGGTTTCATCTTTGACAGGTAATATCGTACCTAAAAAAGATCCTGTGTTCGTTAGTTTTGGTAACTATCCAGATTTAAAATCAATTATTAAATCTAACAGGTTCTATCCTGTGTTTATTACTGGTTTGTCTGGTAACGGTAAAACTATGGGTGTTACTCAAGCTTGTGCCGAGGCTAAAAAAGAATTAATAAGAGTTAACATTACAATTGAAACAGATGAGGACGATCTATTAGGTGGTTACAGACTTAAAGATGGCCAAACTGTATGGCAAAACGGTCCGGTAATTGAAGCGATGGAAAGAGGCGCTCTTCTTCTACTTGATGAGATTGACTTAGCAAGTAATAAGATTATGTGTTTACAACCAATCCTAGAAGGTTCTGGTGTGTTTGTTAAAAAAATTAACAAGTATGTTAAACCAGCTCAAGGCTTCAATGTGATTGCTACTGCTAACACTAAAGGGCAAGGATCCGAAGACGGTAAGTTTATCGGTACCAATGTTCTTAACGAGGCGTTTTTGGAAAGATTTCCAATTACCTTTGAGCAGAAATATCCAAGTGTTAGTATTGAAAAAAAGATACTTAACAATACATTAAAGTCTTATGGTAAATCAGATGCCAAATTCGTTGACAAGTTAACAACGTGGGCAGATGTGATTAGAAAAACCTACTTTGATGGTGGTGTTGATGAGATTATCTCTACCAGAAGATTAGTCCACATTACACAAGCGTATTCAATCTTTGACAATAAGATGAAAGCAATTCAAATGTGTACTAATAGATTTGATGATGATACAAAAAATTCGTTTGTTGAGTTATATACAAAAGTTGACTCTGGCGCTAGTGTCGAAGACATTATAGAAGACCAAAGAAAAGCTGAAGTAGAAGCTCAAACGGATGACAATGATAGTGAGTCGGATGACGAAGTTATCTAAATCTATCACACATAGTGTAGTCCTAGGTGGAGGGGTTGTGCCCTCCACCATTTTATCTACACTTACAGGAGAGGAGGTAAAAACATTTTGTCAATAACTATACAAGTAAGAAACGGTAATTTAGAACAGGCTATGAGAGTGCTTAAGAAAAAAGTACAAAAAGATGGCCAGTTAAAAATTTTAAAAGCAAAACAATACTATGAAAAACCGTCAGAAATAAAAAGACGTAAGAAAAAAGAAGGTATTGCTAACTTTAAAAAACAACAAAAGAAGTTAAAACAACAAAGAGGTTTTTAGATTTTACGCCTGTGTTGATGTATATATATTATTGTTAGGCGGCTCGTAAGTCCTAACGGCGTAAAAACCCGATAAAATTTATCGGTGTCGCAAAAACGGTGAAGTTTGGTAGTTTCACTCCGTGATAAAAGAAACTACCATTATAAATAATATTGAGTGTGACATTTTTGACCACTTGAAAGGTAGAAATTCATACTTATATTAATAACAAGAGCGCCATAATGGGCTCTTAAATTAACTTGCTTTAATAAGGAGGAAAATATGACTAATAAAGCACTTTCTATTTTTAATCAATTAAGACCGGTAACCGTTGGGTTTGATAACGTGTTCGACCACTTTGAAAGAATGATGGACGACCATAATTTCAACGAAATGGTTAGATATAACTATCCACCATACAATATCGTAAAGACAGGTAACTTTACTTACAATATTGAACTAGCACTTGCTGGTTTCAGTAAAAAAGATATTGAAATCAATATGGAAGATGGTGTCTTAAATATTAAATCAGCTGTAGAAGCAACTAAAGACAAAGACGAGGATGGAGTAATCCATAAAGGTATCGCTAAAAGATATTTCTCTAAATCTTTTACAATCGCTGATGATGTTGAAGTTAAAGGCGCTGAATTAAAAGATGGTCTTTTAAAAGTGTCTTTAGAAAGAATTGTTCCAGAGTCTAAAAAACCAAGAACAATTAATATTAAGTAAATAGTAAAATAGAAGGCGGAGAGCTTGACTTTCCGCCTTTTTTATGTTATAATTATATTATAAAAAATAAACTGTGGAGGTTATTATATTATGAGTATTATTTTTAGACAAGTGAAATCTGATACTGAAGAAGTACCAATGTTGGATTTTATCAAAAGGGTAGAACCAAATCAAGCAGCCGACAAGGCCTTTCAAGCAAATGAATTTACAAGGTGGAAAATAGAGCAAGGCTCTAGTTATATGACTTCTACAATTAGAAATATGGCACCTAGTAAATTTATATTTTGTGATGTTGAAAAGTGTTTAAAATCTGCTATTGAAAGAGAATCAAAAATAGATGAAGAATATTTCCAAAAATGGCTAGACGCTGGTGTTACATATTTAAATTTAGATTCTAATAATAGAACAATCAATATTGTAGGTTTTATTGACGGTAGTTTTGGTGTTGAAGAAGGAACTTACGAAATTGAGGGTAATATTTTTAAAATTAAAACTGATTTAAATGATAAACTTGTTTTTGATAGAGAAAAAAATGAAGTTGATTATACAAAAACAACTTTACCTAAAGCAATTGTATCAGCATTTTTAGAAGCAAGAGTAAATTTAGAAATATATACAGATACAACGAGAGAAGAATTATCCGAAGTGTTTACTAGAATTAATGACGGTAAACCTTTGAATGAACCTGAAAAAAGAAATGCTAGAACTAGTGATGTTGCTAATGTAATTAGAGAATTAGCTGAACAACATAAAGATAGATTCTTTAATTCACTTACTAAATGGTTTACACCAGAACAACAAAATAGAAGAGGCTTAGATGATTTTATTGCTGGTATGTGCCACGTATTTTTTGAAGGTGCTGAAACAACAATATCACCAGCTTCATTAAATTCTATGTATAGAATTGGTTCCGAAGTAGATCAAAACATAAATCTATTTAAAAAAAGATTTAATCAGTTTATGAGTTGGGTATCAAAAGGTGATTTAAATGCTATACCTAATAGAAACTCTATCTTTGATTTATGGATAATTTTCATAGATTTAAAAAATGATAAAAAAGAAATTAAACCAGGTAAAGAAGACGCTTTTATTAATCACTATGTAAAAGTAGTAGGTGATTTATTAAGAGATAAAACTCCATATCCTTGTGGTAAAGGTGACCCTAAATCGTTTGAAACAATGGTAGGTGGCAGACAAGCAGCCAACAATGTTAAAAGAAATCAGATGATTATGGAAAAACTTGATGTTGATGAATACTTTATTAAAATGGATTCAAAAAGAGTTGTCAATGATAGTGATAAACTAGCTGTGGCTGCCAGAGATAACTTTAAAACACCAGAAGGAAAAGATATTGATTTATCAAAATTACAAACAAAAGAATATCATAAAGGACACGTAAATTCTTATAGAGATACAGGTGATACTTCAATAGATAATACGGTTATTCAGACAGATATAGATAACTGGAAAACAGGTACAAAAAAGGTGAAAGTTAGTGTTTAGTTATCTTGGTGGTAAAAAGTTTCAGGCAAAATGGATTGCCTCCAACTTTCCAAAACATAATACTTATGTTGAACCATTTGGTGGTGCCTATTGGGTTTATTTTGTGGCCAACCACCAAATAGATCAGGCTCATACAAATGTATATAATGATTTTAATAGAGATATAGCAAATATATTTCATTGTGCCAGACATAAAGATAGAGAATTTTTAAAATCTTTATTGTCATATGAACCACAACAAGAAGAAATTTTTAATCAATTTAAATCAGATTTAATACCATTTAATACAGACTTTGAACTAGGTGATATTGAAAGAGCCACAAAATATATCTACCTACAAACTCAAAGTTTTAGTGGTGATACTCTAAATGAAAAAACAAAGTTTGTAAATTTAAAAGGTAAATATAAATCAAAGTATCAACATTTTATAGATAAAATTAGTGATAAAAAATGGTTATATTTTATTAAAGGCATAAATCATATTCATAACGAATCATATGAAACAGTTATTAATATGTATGATAAAGAAGATACATTATTTTATGTTGATCCTCCATACTATAAAATGGAAGATTACTATGTAAAAGACTTTCAAAGAAGCCAGCACGAAGACCTGGCCAATAAACTAAAAGAAATAAAAGGTAAATTTGTATTGTCTTATTATGACTTTCCAGATTTACAAAAGTGGTTTCCAAAAGATCAATACACTTGGATAGAAAAAGAATTTAATAAACAAAACGCTAGTAAAAACAAAGGCGCTGGTAAAGGTAAAGAAGTATTAATTATGAATTATAAACCAGCATTGACTTTAGAATAGCTTTGTGATATATTAAATAATGCGGATGTCGTATAAAAGTAATACACTTGGTTTCCAACCAGGAAAAGATTGGGCAGTACAGTCCATCCGCTCCAAAATTTGAACGAGGAGTAAATAATGTTTGATAAATTTGTAATACCAAAAACTAATTTTAAAATAAGAGAAGGCGATTCTGTATTAGAAGATGGCTGTAACTTTGATGAGGGTAAGTGGGTAGAAAAATCTACAGACGACTTTTTTAAAGGCAAAAGAGTTGTATTGTTTTCTCTACCTGGTGCTTTTACACCAACTTGTACATCTACTCAATTACCAGGCTTTGATGAAAACTATGAAAAAATTAAAAGTCTTGGAATAGATGAAATCTATTGTTGTTCAGTAAATGATACATTTGTTATGAACGCTTGGGCAGAAATTTTAAAAATCAAAAATGTAAAAGTAATTCCTGATGGATCTGGTAATTTTACTAGATTTATGGGAATGTTAATTGGAAAAAATCATAAAGGCTTTGGTAATAGAAGTTGGAGATATATGGCAGTTATTAACGATGGAGTTGTTGAAAAGTGGTGGCAAGAACCAGGTATCAATAATGACGGATCAGATAATGACCCATACGTTGAAACTACACCAGAGAATATGATAAGTTATTTGAAATCAAAATAACATTGACAAAAAAACTATACTATGTTATATTATAATATGTTAAATTATGAAGGAGTGATATATGAATCTATCAAGTGATACGGTTTCTGTATTAAAAAACTTTTCAGACATTAATCAAAATATATTGGTTAAACCTGGAAACAAAGTACAGACAATCTCTACAATGAAAAATATTTTAGCAGAAGCTGAAATATCAGAAAAGTTTGAAAGCGAATTTGCTATCTATGATCTACCAGAATTTTTGAGATCAGTAGAACTTTTTGAAAAACCAGAACTAAAGTTTAATGGTGGATCAAATGTTCAGATTGCTGATTCTAATTCTAAACAGGCAATAAAATATTTCTTTGCTGACAAATCAGTTATTGTTTCGCCTACAAAGAATATTACAATGCCAGATAAAGAAGTTACTTTTACATTTAAAAAAGAAACCTTTTCTAAATTACTAAAAGCAGCTACTACATTAAATTTACCAGATGTTGCCGTTAAAGGTGATGGTAAATCAATTAAATTAATTGCTACAGATAAGAAAAACAAATCTTCAAATGATTATTCTATTGAAGTTGGTGAGACCGATAAAACATTTACGGCCTATTTTAAAACTGAAAACTTTAAAATGGTTTCAGATGATTATGATGTAGCAATATCTAAACAAAAGATAAGTCATTTTGTAAACAGAAATAAACCTATACAATATTGGATAGCATTAGAACCAGATTCGGAGTTTTAATATGTCTGAAGTCTATAAATTAGAAGACGGTACCGAATACAAAGCAGACGACTACTTAAAAGTAGAAACCAGAGAATATCATCAAACAACACATTATCTTAATAGACAAATTGCTGTTTCTGATATTATAGAGGAGTTTGGCGATTTGCCTACCTTTGAAAAAGGTTTATACTTTAATTGGAACGACTATCATAAAGCTTCACAAGAAGACAAAGACTTGGCAGATAAAGTACAAGAATTTGTTGATGAACACGATTATGACCGTGAAGAAGATTGTTGGACAATGAATAAAGGTGGTTATGATGTTGATAGTGAAATTGTAAAAGAATTTACAATGGAAACACCCTAATAATGAATAAAGTGAGGTTTATATTATGTCAGATTTTTTGTGGGTTGAAAAATACCGTCCAAAAAAGATAAGCGATTGTATTCTTACCGAAGATTTAAAGAATACATTTACACAATTTCTAAAACAAAAAGAAATACCTAACCTATTGTTGTCTGGTACTGCCGGTACTGGTAAAACAACAGTAGCAAGAGCCTTATGTGAAGAACTAGGTAGTGATTATATCATTATTAATGGTTCAGACGAAGGCCGTCAAATAGATACATTAAGAAATAAGATTAAAAACTTTGCTTCTACTGTATCTCTTACCGAAGACGCTAATCATAAAGTTGTCATAATTGATGAGGCAGATTATATGAACGCTGATAGTGTTCAGCCTGCTTTAAGAAACTTTATAGAAACATTTTACAATAATTGTAGATTTATATTTACTTGTAATTATGTCAATAAGATAATACCAGCATTACATAGTCGTTGTACTGTCATTGATTTTGCCATAAAAAATGGTCAAAAGGTAAAGACGGCTACTGCCTTTATGAAACGATTAGGTGGTATACTTGATGATGAGAATATAGAATATGACAAAAAAGTATTGTCAGAATTAATACAAAAGTATTATCCAGACTTTAGAAGAACTATCAACGAACTACAAAGATATTCAGTTAGAGGTAAGATTGATAGTGGTATTCTTTTTAGTCTATCAGAAGCTAATACCAAAGAACTCATAGTATCATTAAAAGAAAAAAGATTTAATGATATGAGAAAATGGGTTGTTCAGAACTTGGACAAAGAGGCCTCTTTTCTATTTAAAACTATCTATGATGTTCTCTATACAGCACTAGACTCTAAATCTATTCCTCAATCTATATTAATTTTGGCTGGGTATCAATATAAATCTGCCTTTGTTGCTGACCAGGAGATAAATATGGTTGCCTGCCTTACAGAAATAATGGCGAGTTGTAAATTTAAATAAGAGATTAGAATGGCTAGAAGAACATTTTTTAGAAAATTAATAGTAAAATTAAGAATATGGTATGCTGATATACGAGGACATCACGGTAAAAGATGGGATTATGAACCTGGTGATTGGTATATGGGTAGACACAATAAAAGAAAGTAAAACCATAAGCGGATATGGTATAGAAGTATTACGCCACGTTGCCAACGTGGAGATGGCGGAGCGTTACCGCCTATCCGCTCCAGAATTATTATGTACGAATTGAAAGATTACTTAAACGCTATAAACTTTACTAAAGAAAATCTATTAGATACAGACGATTTAACGTGGGAAAAGAAGTATCCACCGTTTATCATTAACAAGTGTTTATCAATGCATTATGACAGTATAGCAGCTGCCAATGAAATGAATGGTTATCACTTTTTAGATAAGAAAGTCCAGTTTCATTTTTTGATAAATAGTATTAGAAAAAAGAAGCGATTTGGTGGCAAATGGTTATCACAAGCCAAATTGAAGAATTTAGAGTATGTCAAAGAATATTATGGATATAGTAATGAGAAAGCAAAACAAGCACTTAGCATACTAAAAGACGAACAAATTGAATTTATAAAAGAGACCTTGAACAAAGGTGGGAGAAAAAAATGAGCGAAGAAATTGTAAACTGGTCGCCTGAAAGTATGTTAGAGGTCACAATCAAACAACCAGACGACTTCCTTAAAGTTAGAGAAACATTAACTAGAATTGGTGTAGCGTCCCGAAAAGACAAAACACTTTATCAATCGTGTCACATTTTACATAAACAAGGTAAATACTTTATAACACACTTTAAAGAACTATTTGCTTTAGACGGTAAAAAGGCTACATTGGTTGAAAACGATATACAAAGAAGAAATACTATTGCTATTCTTTTACAGGATTGGAATTTAATTGACATTGTAAAACCAGCAAAAGCTGAAAACAAAGCACCATTAAGTCAAATCAAAGTATTACCTTTTAAAGAAAAAAAAGAATGGACGCTATCAGCTAAATATAATATTGGTAAAAAAATTGATGAGAATAAGGAAGAAGTAAAAGATAGCGACAATGCAAGTACCGAAGTTTAAAGATTTTATTACTGAGCAAAATATAGAACGTAAAAATAAACCGATTACGGTTGCAATTATTACGAAGTCTAATCCAAATGTTAAAAAACAAAAAGCTGGTGAAGCTCCTAAAAAAGAACTTACAGTTGGTTTAATTCAAAAGGCTTGTAAGAAAAAAGGTTTTGAGTGTGTTGTCATCAATACAAAACACGCTATCATCACTGGTAAAGACGAAGATAAGAATACTTTAACCATTTATAATTATGATGGTAAAGATTCTGAACATACATTTATAGGTAAAGATACTGTTTGTATTACACGAGCAGGTTCTATTGAAGACGAAGCTGGATTATCATTAATATCAGCCTTTCAAAACTCATCAGCATTTATGTTAAACACACGATCAGCTATGCTGACTTGTGATAATAAATTAACAACAGCATTACTATTTGAAAAGTTTGGTATACCTACACCAAGAACAGCGTTTGTATCAAATGAAAAAAACATAGAAGACGCTGTAAAATTAGTTGGTAATAAATTTCCTATCATACTTAAAACATTAACTGGTACTCAAGGTATTGGTGTAATTAAAATTGAAAGTATGGATAGTTTAGTATCTACAATACAAGCATTATGGAAACACGATGCAGAAGTATTAATACAAGAATATATGGAAGTAGATGGTGATGTAAGAACTTTAGTCGTAGATAATAAGATATTTGCGTCAACAAATAGAGTTGCCGCTAAAGGTGAGTTTAGATCCAACACTCATAGAGGCGCTACACCAAAACCATATAAGTTAAGTGAAGAAGAACAAGAAATCATTTTAAAAGCCGCTAGAGCGTCCAAAGCGTACCTTGTAGGCGTAGATCATATCATTTACAAGGGTAAACCTTATGTATTAGAAATCAATGGTAGTCCAGGTTCAGGTGCCGAATATGAAGGTTATCAATATAAAGATTACTATTCAGAACCAGAACCATCAGGCGCTATCGGTGGCGAAGAATTAATGTATGATATTATAGATTGGGTATCAAAAAGAAGTCATTGGGATAGACAAGCAAATAGTGAATGTGGTTGGTTAGAAACTGTTGAACTAGATGAACTAGGAAAAGTTAGAGCAAAATTTGATACAGGAAATGGTTCACTTGCTTGTGCCTTACACGCTGATGAAATTTTAGAAGATGGTAAAATAGTTAAATGGAAATATGACGGAAAAACTCATACTAAACCAAGACACGGTACAAGTAAAGTTTATAGAGCAAATGCTGACGGTGAAGAGCCATCAGAAATTAGACCAACGATATTATTAGATATTACATTTAATGGTTTTACATATAAAGATATTGAATTTGGTTTAGACCAAAGACCACGATCAGGCTCAGATATATTAGTTAATAGAGAATTAATGCGACAAATGAATGTAAGTGTCAACCCTAATAGAACATTTGTATTAAGTAAGAGATTAAGACCTATTGAAAAAGAAGGTAAACAAGACAAAGTGGGTTTTGAAAAGAAATAACATTGACAATTTAGTCAATTTATGTTATATTATAAACAATAAGGAGAAATATTATGTCAGACGTGAAACTATTAAGACTAGCTACTGGCGAAGATGTAATCGCTAGAGTAGAAGAAGACGACCAAGGTGTAAATTTAAACAAAGCATTTGTTATTATACCTCAACAATCGGCACCAGGCCAACCAATACAATTAATGATGTCATTATATAATGCTTTTGGTAAAAGTGATACTGTTACGGTATCAAAAGACAAAGTTGTATTCATAACAGATCCTAAAGAAGATATTTTAAAATCATATCAAAAAAATACAAGTAGTATTTTAACATCACCAGGATTAATTACAGAAACTAAATTACCTAAATTAGATTAGTGATAACTGTTTACTTTGTACGTGATGGCTCAAAGATAGCAGTTGATGTGCCTGAAGGCACTACTCTAATGAAGGCTGCTAGAGATTATTCAAAAGTATCCATACCAGAAATACCAGCAGATTGTTCTGGTAGTTGTGCTTGTGCTACTTGTCACGTACATATTGATGAAAGGTATTATGAATCTATACCTACAGATACAGCTGAAATTGAATTGTTAGAATATGAACCTGAATTTAAACCTAAACAAAGTAGATTATCTTGTCAAATTACATTGACTAAAAAACATAATGGTTTGATAGCTACATTATTAAAAGACTTATAATGAATTTTTATAAATCAGTAATTGAACACAAAGGCAAACTTCTTGTAAGAGGTATACACGAGGGTAAAGACTTTAAAGAAAAGTTAGATTTTGGTCCTACTCTATATGCTTTAACACAACAAGAAACTGAATATAAAAATTTACAAGGCCAATATTTAAAACCAATCACATTTAAAAACATAGACTCTGCTCGTAAGTTTAGACGAGAAGTTGTAACTCAAAATTCACCTATTTACGGATTAGAAAGATACCATTATCAATATATTGGTAAAGAATATCCTGAAGATATTAAATGGGATAAAGATCATATTAAAATCTTCACACTTGATATTGAAACAAGTTGTGAAAATGGTTTTCCTGATGTGGAAAATCCTATTGAAGAATTACTTTGTATTACAGTTAAAAATCAATCTAACAAACAAATTATTACTTGGGGTACAGGTGAATATAAAACTGATAGATCAGATGTAACTTACGTTCAATGTAAGAATGAAAATCAGTTATTATTTGAGTTTATGAAGTTTTGGATTAAGAACTATCCAGATGTAATTACTGGTTGGAATACAAAATTCTTTGACTTACCTTACTTGATGAATAGAATTAAAATGATTGCTGGCGATAAAGTGGCCAATAAAATGTCGCCTTGGGGTTTAATTAAAAGTGAGGAGATTGTTGTAAGAGGTAGACCTCAAACCGTATATACAATTTATGGTATTACAAATTTAGATTACTTGGACTTATACAAATGGTTTGTACCACAAAGACAAGAAAGTTATAAACTTGACTTTATCGGTGAGTTAGAACTTGGCCGTGGTAAAGATGATATGCCATATGATACATTTAAAGAATGGTATACTAAAGACTTTCAATCGTTTGTTGATTACAATATACAAGACGTAGAAATTGTTGATGGACTAGAAGATAAACTAGGCCTAATTGACTTGTCATTAACCGTTGCTTATGAAAGTAAAGTAAACTATGGTGATATATTTTCACAAGTTAGAGTATGGGACACTTTGATAGCAAACCATTTAATGAAAAAAAATATTTGTGTGCCTCCAAGAGAAGAACATTTAAAAGAAACAAAATACGAAGGCGCTTATGTAAAAGAACCTCAACTTGGTCAACACAAATGGGTGGTGTCGTTTGATATTAACTCTCTATATCCTCATATTATCATACAGTATAATATTTCTCCCGAAAAGATTATAGGAGTTAAATCATCTGGCGTTTCAGTAAATAAAATGTTAGAACAAAGGACACCACTCACTCATTTAAAAACTGAAGGCGCTTGTATAACACCTAATGGTGCTTTATTTAAAACAGATGGTCAAGGTTTTTTACCTGAAATGATGGAAACAATGTACAATGAACGAGTTATTTACAAGAAACGAATGTTAAAGGCAAAAAAAGAATATGAAAAAACAAAAGATCCTAAACTTGTAAGAGAAATATCTCGTTGTCACAATATTCAATGGGCTAGAAAGATTGCTCTCAATAGTGCTTATGGTGCCGTAGGCAATCAATACTTTAGATATTATGATGTAAGACAGGCAAGTGCCATTACAACGGCAGGCCAGTTTATTATTCGTTTTATTGAAAGTAAAGTAAATGAATATTTAAATAAAATATTAAAAACACACGATAAGTTAGATTATATTGTGGCGTCTGATACAGATTCAATTTATGTAACACTTGACAAGTTAGTAGAAAAAACTTGTGAAGGTAAAGATAATGAACAGATATGTAATTTCTTAAACAAGGTTGTAGATAGTAGAATAGAACCATTTTTAGAAAAATGTTTTGCTGAATTGGCTGATTATACAAATGCTTTTAAAAATTGTATGGTAATGAAACGAGAAGTAATTGCCAATAAAGGTATATGGGTAGCTAAAAAAAGATATATGTTAAATGTATTAGATGAAGAAGGCGTTAGACTATCTGATCCTAAATTAAAGATTATGGGTATTGAAGCAGTTAAGTCATCAACACCACAAGTTTGTAGAGGTAAGATTAAAGAAGCCATTAAGATTATTATGTCTAAAGAACAATCTGATTTACACAATTTTATTTCTGAATTTAAAAAAGAGTTTTTTCAAATGTCGGCTGAACAAATATCTTTTCCTAGAAGTTGTAATAATTTAAGAAAATACAAACACGCTAATGATGTGTTTATTAAAGGCACACCTATTCACGTTAAAGGTGCTTTGATTTATAATCATCAACTAAAACAATTTAAGTTACAAAACAAATACCCTTACATACAAGAGGGTGATAAAATCAAGTTTTTAAAATTACTAGAGGCAAATCCATTTAAATTTGATGTAATAAGTTATATTACTAAACTACCTAAAGAGTTTAAACTCAAAGAATATATTGATTATGAAACACAATTTGAAAAAACATTTTTAGATCCTATGAGATTTATATTACAGGCGATTGGTTGGGAACACGAAGAAAAGGCCAGTTTAGAGGCATTTTTTGGATGATAACAGGTTTATTTTTATTAATAATAACTATACATTGGGGTTTTGCCACAGGAGCCATATTGGCTGCTAGAACTAATTTAAGTATACCTCAATTTTTAATAATAATATTAATGATTAGATATTTTATACAGGCTTATGGACTTTCAAACTAACAAACAATATGGAGTAATATATGCTGACCCTCCTTGGTATTTTAAAACGTATAGTAACAAAGGAAAGGATAAAAGTCCTGAAAGACATTATCCTTGTATGTCTATCGCTGACATTATTCGGTTACCTGTTGACCGAATTGCTAAGGACGATGCAGTCCTTTTAATGTGGGTTGTAGATCCACTTTTAGACCAGGCGTTTAAAGTTATTGACGCCTGGGGCTTCAAGTATAAGACAGTTGGATTTACTTGGGCAAAAACGAATCGAACTAAAATGGGTTTCTTTACAGGTTTAGGTTATTGGACTAGAGCCAATCCTGAAATGTGTTTGTTGGCTACTAAAGGCAAACCAAAAAGAAAATCAATGGGTGTAAAACAATTAGTGGTACAGGAAAGAGGTCGACATTCCGAGAAACCATTATTACACAAAGAGATTGAAGCTCTTGTAGATGGTCCATACATAGAGTTGTTTGCTAGAAAAAAGCCATTTAAAAATTGGGACTATTGGGGAAATGAAGTATGATTGAAATGTTTGGAGTAGGATTAATGGTTGCCATTTTTATGGTAATAGTGTATATTATACCTATTTGGTTATTGAGAAAATGGAATGATGAAGACCCTAAATAAAGAACAAGCCCTATATTGTGCTAATATATTCAATGACTATTTTAGTCAGTTTGATAGAATAGATCAGTATATGAGAGATCAAAAGTTATCTCAATTAGAAACAAATAATTCTGCTGGTACATTATTTGATGATGGTCCTGAAGAAGACTTGTTTAATAGTGACATATCACCTGAAGAAATGAACTTTGAAATAAAAGAGATTACTAATGAAAGATTTGATAAACTTTTAAATATGGTTTCTTCACATACAAATATGTCAAATGTTCCAGGTAAGAACTTAAAGATAGTTGTAATGGAAACTAATACACAAAAGATAGTTGGTTTTATTAGACTATCATCTCCTGTAATTAATATGAAACCTCGTAATGAGATGTTAGGACAAGTGCCTGATTTAAAATCATTTAACAAAACTTCTATTATGGGTTTTGTAATTGTGCCTGTACAACCATTTGGTTTTAATTATTTGGGTGGTAAACTATTGGCCGCTGTTTGTTGTTCACACGAAGTAAGACAAAAGATGAATGTTAAATATGATATGAATATGGCCTTATTTGAAACAACATCTTTATATGGTAATAGCAAATCATCAAGCCAATATGATGGTATGAAACCATTTTTAAGATATAAAGGCTTAACTGATAGTGACTTTATACCTTTAATACACGGTAAACCCTACCACGATTTGGCTAAGTTTGTAGAAAACAATATAGGCAAATTAGTAAAAGATGACGCTTCAAGTAAAAAACTAAAACTTACTATGGCTATTATTGGTTTAGTTAAAAGAAGTTTAGATGGTACAGATTTAGAAAATTTTAACACAACTATTAGTAATGCTAAAAAACTTACAGAAAGAAAAAGATATTATGCTTGTAATTATGGTATTAAAAACTATATCAATATTGTAAATGGTACAGAAACAGATATAGTCAAAGATGAAAACTACGACAAACATAACCTAAATAATATTATAGAGTGGTGGAAAAAGAAAGCAACCAATCGTTATAATAATCTTAAAAATGAAAATCGTTTGAGGAAAGAACTTGAAATATGGTCACCGGATGCACAAATACAGATAATCAGATGATAACAAAAAAAGATTACGAAGAATTAAAAGATTATTGGGACTTCCAAAGAAAGGTAGAATACAATAAAGAGGTTGTATTTAATATGGCCGATTCTTTTGAGGGTCGTGTATATAATGATTTTGGACCTGTCAACCTTAATGATATGAAAGAATTGTTATGGATGAGGGTAAAACCTGAAGATTATGAAAATCCAAGAAAAGGTTGGGTGCCTATAAATGAAAAATATAGGTTTGAATGGGAAGGCGAAGCTAATATGCCTAACTTTGAAATAGATACGCCAAAAGGTGATAGAATCGCTTTAAAGGCAAAAGATATTAAAAGGTGGCAAGAGGCCTTTGAAGACGATAATGGAAATAATGATATATAATAAGGGTAAAATTGTAGAACGGTACCATTTTAAGCCACAGGAGCTTGACAAAATTAAGAATTTCTGTTATAATGATAACATCAAGTGGTACATATTAAAATATAGTGAAAAGGAGATAATGGAATATGAGCAATTTTCTAAAGGACATAATTAAAGAAACAGGTAATGAGTACGCTACACTTGTAAGTGAAGGCGTTGATAGCGCAGACGTAACAAGTTTTATTGATACAGGCTCGTATTCTTTTAATGCTTTGTTATCAGGTAGTATTTACGGTGGTATGCCTGGAAATAAAATCACAGCAATCGCTGGTGAAGCCGCAACAGGTAAAACTTTCTTTGCTTTAGGTATCTGTAAACATTTTTTAGATACAGACAAAGACGCAGGTGTAATTTATTTTGAATCAGAAAGTGCCATCTCAAAAGAGATGATTGAGGGTAGAGGTGTTGATTCAAGTAGAATGGTAATTGTGCCAGTTGCCACAGTACAAGAATTTAGAAATCAATCAATTAAAATTATAGACAAATATTTAGAACAACCAGAAGATAAACGTAAACCATTAATGTTTGTATTAGATAGTTTAGGTATGTTATCTACTACAAAAGAAATGGAAGATACGGCTGCTGGTAAAGAAACAAGAGATATGACTAGATCACAAATAGTCAAATCAACGTTTAGAGTTTTAACACTTAAATTAGGTAAAGCAAATATACCTATGATAATGACCAATCACACTTATGATGTTATTGGTTCTATGTTCCCACAAAAAGAAATGGGTGGCGGTTCAGGTTTGAAGTACGCCGCTTCATCAATCATCTACTTAGGTAAACGAAAAGAAAAAGACGGTACTGAAGTAGTTGGTAATATTATACATTGTAAAAATTATAAAAGTAGATTAACAAAAGAAAATGCTCAAATAGATGTCAAACTAACTTATAAAAAAGGACTTGATAAGTATTACGGTCTGTTAGAACTAGGCGAAGAAGTTGGTATCTTTAAAAAGGTATCAACTAGATTTGAAATGCCAGATGGTTCTAAAGTATTTGGTAAAAATATCAATGATGAGCCTGAAAAATATTTTACAAAGGAAGTATTAGATAAGATTGATGAATATGCCAAAAAGAAATTCAGCTACGGATCAGACGAAGAATAAAAAAAGATACGTTTTTGTTCAAAAAGAAGGTGACGATTTTACTTGTATAAAAATCGTTGATGGTAAATTTGAAAACGTTATCTATAAGTACGGCAAAGTTGGATTTGCTAGAGATGAAAATCCAGACGGAACGTTGCCTATGAAGTTTGATTATGATATAGTAAGTAATCCTAATAAGGCAGATATTGATTCACAAGACTTTATAGATTTTATTGGTGATATATTAATGGAACAATTGGAAAAACAGGTAACAGATGGCACCGTTGTCTTTGACAAATAACGAAAGAATAGAAATAACTATTTTAAGAAACTTCTTTTATAATGAGGAGTTTACAAGAAAGGCTTTACCTTTTGTAAAACCTGATTACTTTACAAATAGAATAGAAAAACTATTGTACGAAGAAATAGATAAGTTTGTACAAGAATATAAAAATCTACCTACAAAAGAAACCATTTTAATTGAGTTTGGCCGTAGAAAAGATATAAATGAAGAAGAATTAAAATTAATTAAAGAACTTGTTATTAGTTTTACAGATGAAAAGTCTGATTTACAATGGTTGTTAGATACAACAGAAAAGTTTTGTAAAGATAGAGCAGTACATAACGCTGTATTATCTGGCATTAAGATACTAGATGGCAAAGATAAACAAAGACAGCCAGAGGCAATACCAAGCATATTAAGTGAGGCATTGGCCGTTAGTTTTGACAATCATATTGGACACGATTATATTGGTGACGCTGAAAGTAGATTTGATTGGTACCATACAAAAGAAAAAAGATATCCTTTTGACTTGTCTTTCTTTAACAAAATTACAAAAGGTGGTGTACCAAGTAAAACACTAAACATCGCTTTGGCAGGAACTGGTGTTGGTAAGTCTTTGTTTATGTGTCACGTAGCTTCTAACTTCTTAACACAAGGTCAAAATGTATTATACATTACTTTAGAAATGGCTGAAGAAAGAATTGCTGAAAGAATTGACGCCAATTTAATGGACGTTACAATGGATGATTTACACGATATGCCTAAACAACTATATGATAATAAAATGGCCAAGTTAAGAAGTAAAACAACAGGTCAATTAATCATTAAAGAATATCCAACAGCGTCAGCTCATAGTGGTCATTTTAGAGCATTAATTAATGAACTATCATTAAAGAAAAGTTTTAAACCAGATGTTGTGTTTGTAGATTATTTAAATATTTGTGCTAGTAGCAGATTTAAAGGTGGTAATATATCTTCTTATTTTTATATTAAGGCAATTGCTGAAGAATTAAGAGGCCTAGCAGTTGAGTTTAATTTACCTATCTTTTCTGCTACACAAACAACTAGAACTGGTTACGTAAGTACAGATATTGGTTTAGAAGATACTTCAGAAAGTTTTGGTCTACCTGCGACAGCCGACTTTATGTTTGCCTTAATGTCTAATGAAGAATTAGAATCTTTAGGGCAAATGAAAGTAAAACAATTAAAGAATAGATACAATGATCCTGGTTTAAACAGAGCATTTATTGTAGGTGTTGATAGAGCAAAAATGAGATTATATGACGTGGAAAATACGGCACAAAATATAGTAGATAGTAACCAAACAAAAGAAAAGGAAAGTTATCCTACACCTGAACAGGCTTATGATAAGTTTTCTGATTTTAAAGTATAATGGTAAAAAAAAGAATACAAAAAGTAAAGTTTCACAAAGGTGATAGACGGCCTAATAATGAACAACCAAATCTTTCTTATGTAAAGAAGATGAAAAAACATAAGAAAGATATTATATGGGAAGTCATTGAAAAACCTAATAATAATGTGATTGCTCAATTCTTTTTTGAAGAAGACGCTTACAAATTAGTGAAGTTTCAGAATAAAAACAAGGTATGGGAGCCTAATGGAGGCATACCAAAATTCTTATGGGTAAGTGTTTAGTGTTATAAATATTAGTAAATAATTGATTTATATGGAACAAGTGATTATAGTAATGGGAAAAATGAGAGAGAAATGTTTAGTTTTAAAGGATTTTTTACAAAGGAAAAAAATACACATTTAGAACATCTGGAAGACGATATAATAAATCGTGGTTCAAAAGGTGGTCAAAATGCTATTAATTTTCTTAATTCAATAAGAGATATGCTAGCTGGTTCTTCCAGTAGTAAAGTCAATATGTCCGTCAAATGGGACGGAGCTCCTGCTATAGTCTGTGGTATTAATCCAGAAAATGGTGAATTTTTTGTAGGTACAAAGGCCGTTTTCAATGTAAATCCTAAAATAAACTATACATCATCTGATATAAGAAGAAATCATAGTGGTGAATTGGCTAACAAATTATCTATAGCATTAAGAGAACTTAAAAAATTAAACATATCTGGTATATTACAAGGTGACTTTTTGTTTTCAAAATCAGATTTAAAAACAGCAAAAATAGATGGTGAAAATATGTTAACTTTTACACCTAATACTATTACATATGCTGTACCTATTGATTCAGATATTGGTAAAAGAATTAAAAGAGCAAGAATGGGTATAGTATTTCATACATCTTACTCTGGTAAAACAATGAAAGATTTAAAAGCAGGTTTTGGTACAGTTTCCGGTCGATCTGGAATATCTTCCGTGTTTTTAGCTGACGCTGCTTATAGAGATGTAAGTGGCTCAGCTAAATTAACATCAAGCGAATTATCAACCTTTAATGCTAGAATAAGAATGGCTGAAGGATCTTTATCAAAAGCTGGTTCTATGTTAGATGAAATGGCCAAATCTTCGTCTGATGCATTATCTGTAGGTTTTAGATTAAAGACTTTTTTTAATCACTATATAAGAAATACACAAGGTAATATGGCTAAAGTAAAAACACTTGTAGATATGTTTGGTGAATATTATGAAAATGTTTTACAAGCAGAAATAGATAGTAGAAAGACAGAAAGTGGTAAAAAGAAATATCAGGATATTTTAAAAAAGAATATGGTTTATATTAATAGAAACAAACAAGCCTTATATTTTGCTATTGCTTCACACGTTACCTTACAGAATGCTAAAAATTATTTGGTTAATAAGTTAAGTGAAATACAAAGTATTGGCCATTTTTTAAGAACATCTACAGGATATAAAGTAACAGCTCCTGAAGGATTTGTGGCCGTTGATAGAGTGGCTGGTGCTGTCAAGTTAGTAGATAGATTAGAATTTAGTAGAGCCAATTTTACGGCTGAGAAAGATTGGGTTAAAGGTTAATGGCAAGCACAGGTTATATAAGCGAACAGAATTATCAAATTGCTAGAGGCTTGATAAAAGGAGCTTCTTCAATACATAAGTTTGGTGCGGTTCCTGCTATGTCAATTAATACGACAGGTACTTGTTGGGATAAAAATGATACTTTATATCCTTGGTCAGCATTTTCAAGTGCGA
>Ga0255753_1000396_pt1 | contig 56983 bp, 56 predicted proteins | sample 041ome_10_FD_179953 | JGI IMG/M metagenome (GOLD analysis project Ga0255753, IMG submission 179953) | Coastal salt marsh microbial communities from the Groves Creek Marsh, Skidaway Island, Georgia - 041412US metaG (version 2) | ecosystem: Environmental > Aquatic > Marine > Intertidal zone > Salt...
AAAATGACATCAAGCCGAAATTCGGCAAACCTCCGCCCGCGAATGCGACCAAGCGAATTACGGTATTTATTGAACCAGTCGAACCGTCAGACGCACCCGATACCACGGAACCGACTCCGACCCCACAGCCAGACGGCGGCGATCATGCGGCATGGTTTTGGGGCGATATTCAGCCAATTGGGCGCGAAGGTTTGGTTGCAAGCGATTTTGATGTGGCCCTACGCATAATTCAGGCCCAGGCGCCCCAGTCGATCATGCCAACAGCCCAAGACATGCAGAACATGGTACAGCGCTGGAACCCCCAAATATTAATGTCAGCGGGTATCAGCAATATGTCGCCTGCGCTGATTGCAGCGGTGATATGGGTTGAAAGCCGCGGGAAACCGGATGCCATCAGCCCCGCAGCGGCACAGGGATTGATGCAGTTAATCCCAGCGACGGCCGAACGGTTTGGCGTGGATGATCCATTTGACCCTGTGCAGAATGTGACGGCAGGCGCCAAATATCTGTCGTGGCTGTTGGATAAATTTCAGGGTGACCCGATTTTAATGTTGGCGGGCTATAACGCTGGTGAAAATGCGGTCATCCAATCGGGTGGTGTGCCTGACTATGCCGAAACCCGCAATTATGTCCCCAAGGTTTTGGCCGCCTATGCCATTGCGCGCATGCTATGTAAAACGCCGCCGATCTTGGTGACCGACGGCTGTGTGTTTCAATTGCCCAACGCGCAGTAGTTAGGCAACGATCGTTGCCTGTGTTGCATCGCGCAGATCCTGTTCGCTGACGCCATCAGCGCATTCAACGATTTTCAAGCCACCCTCGACCACATCCAAAACACCCAGATTGGTGATGATGCGGTTAACCACGCCTTTACCGGTCAGGGGCAGGGTGCATTCGCGCAGAACTTTGCTATCGCCATGTTTGTTGGTGTGATCCATCACCACGACAACGCGCCCGACGCCTGCCACCAAATCCATGGCGCCGCCCATGCCTTTGACCAGCTTGCCAGGGATCATCCAGTTTGCCAGATCGCCGGTTTCGGATACCTCCATCGCGCCCAGAATGGCCATGGCAATTTTACCACCACGGATCATGCCGAATGATGTAGCACTGTCGAAATATGCGGTTTGTGGCAATTCGGTGATGGTTTGTTTTCCTGCGTTGATCAGGTCTGGATCTTCGGTTCCTTCGACGGGGAAGGGGCCCATGCCCAGCATACCATTTTCGGATTGCAGCGTGACCTCAATACCCTGTGGTATGTAATTCGATACAAGTGTTGGGATACCGATCCCCAAGTTCACGTACCAACCATCCTCTAATTCCAAAGCCGCGCGAGCAGCCATTTGATTACGATCCCATGCCATTATCAAATCTCCTTATGTCGCGGGGCGCGTGGTGCGCTGTTCAATACGTTTTTCATGATCACCCTGTACAATCCGATGCACATATATACCGGGCAAGTGAATGTGATCGGGGTCTAATGACCCTGTGGGAACGATTTCTTCGACCTCTGCGACGCAAATTTTGCCACACATTGCCGCCGGTGGGTTAAAGTTGCGCGCAGTTTTGCGGAAAATCAGATTGCCTGTCTCATCGGCTTTCCATGCTTTGACGATCGAAAGATCAGCGAACAAACCGGTTTCAAGGATATAGGTCTCACCATTGAAATCTTTGTGCTCTTTACCCTCGGCGATTACGGTTCCAACGCCCGTTTTTGTATAGAAACCGGGAATGCCGGCACCGCCTGCGCGCATACGTTCAGCAAGCGTGCCTTGGGGATTGAATTCCAGTTCCAGTTCACCCGACAAATATTGGCGCATAAATTCGGCATTTTCGCCCACATAGGACGAAATCATTTTTTTCACTTGGCGGGTTTGCAATAGAATTCCGATCCCAAAATCGTCAACACCCGCGTTGTTTGAAGCAAAAGTTAAATCTTTGGTCCCAGCGTCTTTGATTGCTTGCAATAACAATTCTGGTATGCCGCACAATCCAAATCCGCCAGAGGCGATAAACATGCCGTCGAACATAATGCCATCCAAGGCTTCTGCCGCGGAGCCGTATACTTTTTTCATGCTGTCGGTATCCTATTTTTGAAACTTGCACAGTTTTGGCCTGATTACGGGCGACTGTCAATTCAGTGCACACGCAAATTCATACACAGGTTTAGGCCAGCCGTAATAAGGCGACGCCGCATAATGTCACGCCAACCGCGAAAATTTTGGTACGTGTAAAACGTTCGCCGAAAAATATGACGCCAATGATCACCGCTACAATCATACTGGTTTCGCGCAATGCTGTAACCAGCGCAATAGGCGCCTGTGTAAAGGCCCATACGACAATCACATAGGCCGTAAAGGATGCGGCCCCCCCGATCGCGAATGATTTGAATGTTGGCCCTGCAAGATCCGTAATGTTGCGTCTGCGCCAGATCAGGGAACGCAGGAAAAATATCGAAGCAGACACCAAGCAGGATGCGGAAAAAAATCCAAGGGGATTTTGCGAAATACGCGCCCCCATCCCGTCAATAATTGAATACCCTGCGATAAAGCAGCCCGTCAGAACGGCCCAAAATGTCGCTTGGTCGCTGCTTGGCCCCAATTTGCGATGTGCCAAACCCATGCTTAGGATGCCACCAATCATCAAAAGGACGGCCAAGAATTCCCATCCATTAAAGACTGCGCCCAAGGCGAAAACACTGACCGCTGTGACGATTAATGGCGCAGTGCCGCGGGCAATGGGATAAACTTGGCCCAGATCACCCGTTTGATATCCCTTTTGCAGTGCCATTGGATAGGCAATGTGAAAACCGGCACTTAGGACAATAAGGTGCCAAACATCAGCTGATGGAAACGGCACGAATGCAAAACACAATAGTGCCGGTGGGACGTGGCCGAACATCACCGCGACAACAGATGATTGCTTGTCTGCGCCAGATTTAACCAGCGCATTCCATGATGCGTGCAAAACCGCCGCCAATAAAACGGCTACGAATATATATGTGTCCACATGTCACCTGCTTAGGCTGTCGTGGATAAGCTTAGGCGCATGAGGTGTCTTTTGAACAGCTCTATTTTGACTTTGTCGTTTTTTTCGCTGCGCGCTTTTTTGGGGCTTTGGCGGATTTCTCGGCAATAAGCGCTACGGCCATATCCATTGTGACATCGCCTGGTTCGACATCTTTGGGTAGGGTGGCGTTGATTTTGCCAAACTTGATATAGGGGCCATAACGCCCATCCATGACATTTACGGGGCCGCCCTCTGTTGGGTGTTCGCCCAATTCTTTCAGCGGTGTCGCGGCGGCACGCGTGCGTCCGCCACCGCGGGCTGCTTTCTTGGCCAATTCCTCCATCGCGCGGTTCATGCCGATTGTGAAAACTTCGTCCACATCCTTGATGTTGGCATAGGTTGATCCGTGTTTGATAAAGGGACCATAGCGGCCTAGGCCAGCTTCGATCATAACGCCGTCTTCGGGGTGTGGCCCGATTTCGCGCGGCAAGTTCAGCAGTTGCAACGCCTTATCTAAATCCATATCCCCTTTGGTCCAACCTTTGGGCAAACTTGCACGTGGGGGCTTGGGCGCCTCTTTGGTGGCTTCGCCACGTTGAACATAGGGGCCAAAACGTCCCGTTTTAACGCTAATCACATCGCCATTATCTTCGCCTAGTACCATGTCGCCATTGTCATCGGCATCACCAGATAGTGGACGGGTAAAGGTACATTCAGGATAATTCCCACAACCGACAAATCCGCCAGTGCGGGATGATTTTAGGTGTAGCTGCCCATTCCCACATTGCGGGCATACGCGTGGATCGCTGCCATCTTCGCGTGGGGGATACAGTTGCGGTGCCAAAGCATCGTCCAAAACGTCCAAAACTTCGGTTATGCGCAGCTCTGATGTCTCGGCAATGGCTGCAGAAAAATCACGCCAAAATTTTTGCAGAACCTCTTTGTAATCTTGTTCGCCCGCACTGACGTTGTCCAACTGATTTTCCAGCGCCGCAGTGAAATCATATTCAACATATTTCTTAAAGAAATTTAGCAAGAAAATGGTGACGATCCGACCTTTATCCTCAGGAAAGAGGCGGTTTTGCTCTTTGCGTACATATTCACGCTCTTGGATCGTGGATACGATGGATGCATAGGTCGAGGGGCGTCCAATGCCCAGCTCTTCCATGCGTTTGACCAAGGTGGCCTCGGTATAGCGTGGTGGTGCCTGAGTAAAGTGTTGTTCCGGCGTGACCGAATTTTTGCCCACGGTTTCGCCCTGCGCCAGTTGGGGCAACCGTTTATCATCGTCATCTAGAATTGAATCGTCGCGGCCTTCTTCGTAGACGCGCAAAAATCCGTCGAATAACACAACCTGCCCCGTAGCACGCAGACCGACTTGGCCATCGGCTGATCCAATTTCTGCGGTGGTGCGCTCAAGGCGTGCAGCCTCCATCTGGCAGGCAATGGTGCGTTTCCAGATTAGGTCGTACAACCGTCGCTGATCCGCGTCGGTGATTTTCAGCGCGGCAGTATCTTTGGTCATATCTGTCGGGCGAATACATTCGTGCGCCTCTTGGGCGTTCTTCGCTTTGTTTTTGTACATACGTGGCGATTTCGGCACATAATCTTCGCCATAGCGGTTTTTGATCGCATCGCGTGTGGCCATGACCGCCTCGGGTGCCATATCAATGCCGTCAGTACGCATATAGGTGATATGCCCTGCCTCGTATAAACGCTGGGCTGCCGACATCGTTTGGCGTGCGCCAAAGCCGAATTTGCGGCTTGCCTCTTGTTGTAGCGTTGAGGTCATAAACGGCGCAGATGGGTTGCGCGCGGCTGGCTTTGCCTCGACTGAATGAATGGTTAGGTCACGGCTGCGAATTGCTTGAACGGCTAAATCTGCCTGTGTTTCATTTGTCAGATCATGTTTATCCAGCTTTTTGCCTGCTAAACTGACTAAACGGGCTTCGAACTCTTGTCCGCGTACTGATTTCAATGCAGCCTTGACGGACCAGTATTCTTGGGCACGAAACGCTTCGATTTCCATTTCGCGTTCAACGATCAGGCGCAAGCAAACGGATTGCACACGACCGGCAGAGCGCGCACCGGGCAATTTACGCCACAAGACGGGGGATAGGTTAAATCCAACCAAATAATCCAGCGCACGGCGCGCCAGATAGGCATGTACCAATGGCGCATCCACATCGCGTGGATTTTCCATTGCTTCGGTCACGGCGGATTTGGTGATTGCGTTAAACACCACGCGGCTGACGGCGGTGTCCTTTTTAATTGCGCGCCGCTTGCGCAGCGTTTCCTCTAGGTGCCAACTGATTGCTTCGCCTTCGCGGTCGGGGTCAGTTGCTAGGATTAAAACATTGTCATCTTTCAATGCATCTGCGATGGCTTTGACGTGTTTTTTGCTGTCGTTTCCGACTTCCCATAACATTTCAAATTCGTTGTCAGTGTCGACCGAGCCATTCTTGGCGGGCAAATCGCGGACGTGTCCGTAGGATGCAAGAACTGTGTAGTCAGACCCCAAATATTTGTTGATTGTCTTAGCTTTGGCAGGGGATTCTACAACGACTACAGGCATTACAATTCCTTTCGACTCGGACCGAGCTCTATGGCGGCGGAACATGCCGATTAAGCGGGTGGTTTGTCAATGCCCGTTTTATCAAATCGAAAAATCTATCATTTTGGACAGATCAATGTTTTGCGTTTAATGCGATCAGTCCGCCAGGCATGCGTTGGATATGCCCTTCGATTTCCATGTCGACAAACAGGCTGCCTGCCTGGGCGGCACTGATCCCCAGATCGCGGATGACTTGGTCTTCGCTGACGGGGGTGGGGGACAGCTGGTTAAGCAGGGTTGCGTGCAGTTTGGCTGTGTCACGCAGGCTGCGTTTGGGTTCGGGTTGGGCTGGTTCGGGCTTGGGCGGGGTATCAGACAGGGGTGCCAGTGAGTCGATCACATCGGCGGCATTGCGGATCAAAGTGGCGCCGTCGCGGATCATCATATTACAGCCCGAGGCGCGTGCATCAAATGGATGGCCTGGTACGGCGAACACGTCACGCCCCTGATCCAAGGCATTGCGCGCAGTGATCAGTGATCCCGATTTTGCAGCAGCCTCAATCACAATAATCGCACGGCTTAGACCGGAAATAATTCGGTTTCGAATGGGGAAATGGCGTGCCTTGGGTTGGGTTCCAAAGGGTTGTTCGGAAATTAAAACGCCCTGTTCCCAAATGGATCGCATCAATTGCGTGTTTTCGGTGGTATAGGGCACATCTAGCCCGCCACCCAACACGGCAATGGTTCCTGTGCCCAAACTGGCCCCATGGGCTGCTGTATCGATCCCGCGTGCCAAACCAGACGTTATCACATATCCCTGTTCGCCCAATTCGGTCGCCAAAAAACGTGCCGTTCGCATACCCAGCGATGACGCATTGCGCGCGCCCACGATGGATAGGCTGGGCCGATTGAACAATGCCAGATCCCCGCGCGCCCAAAACAACGGTGGCGCGTCGGACAAATCATTTAGTAATGTGGGATAATTGGGCGCACCACGACATATTAATTACGCGTTATATTTTTGTGCCAAATGTAATTCAGCTTCGGCCACGTCATGCGGGCAGACAGTATAATCATCGATGCCCGCGGCACGGGCAATTTCGGGCAAATGGTGCAGGCATTCCTGTGCGGATCCATGTTCCGACATCAGTTTATAGAATGTTGAAATGCCAACCCGTCTGGATCGTAAGAGACGAAGCCATGCCAACCGATCCGCTTCCTGGGTGGGTGGGATTAGGGGGTGAGCGGAAGAACTAAATAAATCGGTCATCACAACTCCGTCTGCTTACAAGAATCACAATAACCGATTATTGGTTAATTATGGATTAAGCCGATCCACCAACTGTCAGGCCGCCAATCAACACGCTGGGTTGTCCCACACCAACGGGGACCCATTGACCTGCTTTACCGCAGGTGCCCATGCCAGGGTCCAATGCCATATCATTGCCCAATCCGCGAATATGTTTTAACGCGGTGGCCCCATCACCAATTAATGTAGCCCCCTTAAGTGGCGCACCGACGGTGCCATTTTTGACCTCATAGGCTTCGGTACAGGAAAACACGAATTTACCATTCGTAATGTCCACCTGACCGCCGCCAAATCCAACGGCATAAATCCCATCGGTCAGATCCCCCAACAGATCCTGAACCGTAGAATCCCCCGACAGCATCATGGTGTTTGTCATGCGGGGCATGGGCGCGTGTGCATAACTTTCGCGGCGACCATTGCCGGTGGGGGCGACACCCATCAATCGGGCGTTTTGACGATCTTGCATGTATCCAACCAACACACCATCTTCGATCAGTACATTGCGGGCCGATGGGGTGCCTTCGTCATCGACGGAAATGGATCCACGACGATTCGGCAATGTGCCATCGTCGACAACGGTTACGCCTTTGGCGGCCACCTGTTGGCCCATCAAACCGGCAAAGGCACTGGATCCTTTGCGATTAAAATCACCCTCTAGTCCGTGGCCCACTGCCTCGTGCAGCAAAATGCCGGGCCAGCCTGGGCCCAGAACGATATCCTTGACGCCAGCGGGGGCAGGTTTGGCATTTAGGTTAACCAAAGCAATCCGCAGCGCTTCAAGCGCTTGGGGTTTCCATGCCTCGGGCGAAATTTGTCCTGACAGTTCATAGCGGCCGCCGCCACCGCATGATCCGCTTTCGCGTTTGCCATTTTCTTGGACAATGACCCCAACGGTCACGCGGGCCATTGGGCGCATATCGGTCCAGATGCCACCTTCGGGACGTAGGATCGTGACCTCTTGGCAGCTGGTGCCAATGGATGCGGTGACTTGGACTACGCGGTTATCATGGCTACGCAGAAAATCGTCGATTTCCTTTAGAACATCGACCTTGGTTGCGAAATCAACCTCGGATGTTGGGTCAAAGGCTTCGTATAATTTGGTGTTGGTACGGGCTGGGGCGACCGCCAATTCAGACGCCGATCCGCGTGCGGCAAGACGGACGGTGTCTTGGGCGCGCTGCAATGCGGATATGCTGATTTCCGTTGAATGGGCATATCCCGTGATTTCACCACACACGGCACGCAGGCCGAATCCTTCGCTGGCGTCATAGTTTGCCGACTTAAGCCGCTGATCGTCCAGCATCAGCGTTTCGCTGGACCGGCGTTCGAAAAACAGCTCGCCGTCATCGGCGCCATGGGTCGCTTGGCGCAGGATATCCAGCGCAACCTTTTGTTCTAAATGCGTTTCAAAGGGTCTGAATTCTGAATGTGACATTGTTCTGCGGCCTTTGTTGTGGTGTCAGCGCGACATAATGCCCTTGGGTTTGATGGGTCATCGCGGACATTTATTTCTTTATCTCTGGTCATAAATATGTTTTTAAGGCGCCAGAATACAATGGGATTCCGTCCTTTGGGTGGATTTTCGTTTAGGGAAACAACCGATCAGGGTATAAAATGCGACTGAAGATGCTATCAGGCCTTGCGGCCGCCGGTCTAGCTGTACCTGCCTTTGCGCAAGACAGCAGTGAAATTATTGGTACACCAACCGACAAAGCTATGGGGTTTCAGCCAGCCGCCACAGAATTGGCGCGTGACCTGCAGTGGTTGGACGGAATGATCAATGTGATCATTATCGCAATTGTGTTGTTCGTGACAGCACTGTTGATTGCGGTGATGATACGTTACAACCGCCGTGCCAATCCGACGCCAGCCTCGTTCACACACAACACACCAATTGAAATCCTTTGGACGGTTGTCCCGATTTTGACACTGTTGTTTATCGGTGCGTATTCGCTGCCTATTTTGTTCAAGCAGCAAGAGATTCCAGAAGGCGAAATCAATATCAAAGTGACAGGCTACCAGTGGTACTGGGGCTATGAATACACTGACGAAGGTTTCGGTTTCGACAGCTTTATGATCGGCGCATTCGAAGACAAACGCATGAGCCCAGACGTAGAAGCACAGTTGATTGACGCTGGTTACACTCGTGACGAATTCCTGTTGGCGACAGATACGCAAGTTGTTGTTCCTGTGAACAAAGTTGTTGTGATGCAGGTCACTGGCGCGGACGTGATCCACAGCTGGACCATTCCTGCCTTTGGCGTCAAGCAAGACGCAGTACCTGGCCGTATCGGGCAGTTGTGGTTCAAAGCGGAAAAAGAAGGCATTTACTTTGGTCAGTGTTCGGAATTGTGCGGTAAAGACCACGCTTATATGCCGATCACAGTCAAGGTCGTAAGCCAAGAAGAATACGAGCAGTGGCTGCAAGAAGCAAAAGAAGAGTACGCCGCGGCACCTGCTTTGGATGCTGAATACCAAATCGCATCCGCTAATTAAACGATAGCTGCGTCCCCGACGTAAATGTTGGGGACGGTAACTTAAATCGGGTACAAACGCATGAGCGACACGAGCTATCAGACTATCCAGACTGCGCATGACGCTGAGTTTGGCGACTATTTCGCGTTGCTAAAGCCACGCGTTATGACACTGGTTGTATTCACGGCTTGGGTCGGTTTGCTGGCTGCACCCGTTTCGGTTCATCCGTTCGTTGGTTTTGTGTCCATTTTGTTTATCGCCCTAGGTGGTGGTGCATCGGGTGCATTAAACATGTGGTATGATGCTGACATTGACCGCGTTATGCGCCGCACACAAAAACGACCAATCCCATCAGGTAAAGTGACCGAAGACGAAGCCAAGGCGCTGGGCTTTGCGCTGTCTGGCATTTCCGTTGTGATGCTAGGACTGGCGTCAAATTGGTTTGCAGCTGCGTTTCTGGCCTTTACCATTTTCTTTTACGTTGTGATCTATACAATGTGGTTGAAACGCTGGACGCCGCAGAACATCGTGATTGGTGGGGCTGCAGGCGCATTTCCACCCATGATCGGTTGGGCCGTTGCCACAGGTGGCGTGTCGGTCGAAAGCGTTTTGATGTTTGCCCTGATCTTCATGTGGACACCCCCACATTTTTGGGCCTTGGCGCTGTTCATGCGCAATGACTATGACAATGCCAAAGTCCCAATGTTGACTGTAACCCATGGTCGGCGCGTGACGCGCCACCATATCTTGGGCTACACTATTGTCCTGGCTGTATTGGCGATCGCCGCTGGCTTTACGTCGATTGGTGGATACGTTTATCTAACTGTTGCAGTCGTTTTGAATGCAATGTTCGTGTGGGGTGCAATACAAATTTGGCGTCGTGACGAAGATATGTGTGAGCTTGATAATTTCTTGACTGAGCGCAAATTCTTTAAACTGTCTTTGGCCTATCTTTTCTTGCATTTTGGCGCAATCTTGGCAGAAGCCTTTATTGATCGCTACATTTGGGTGATCGCATGAGTATTCAAAAACAACACGAACTGCACAATCGGCGCTCAGGTCGCAACATCGGACTTGGTCTGGTTTTGGCAGCATTTGTGGCAATCGTATTTGGTTTGACGGTCGTGAAAGTCACTGATGGCAATGTGAGCGCGGCCATTTCTGGGACTGAGGTGCAATAGATGACTAACAAGCGGAAAACAGTTGTACAAACGGTTAGCCTGGTTGTTTTCATGGGCGCGCTGGCCTGGGCGTCTGTGCCCCTCTATGATTGGTTTTGTCGTGTCACAGGGTTTGGTGGCGTTCCCAACACAGCGCAAACTGGGTCTGACGTGATCTTGGATAAAACGATCAAAGTTCGTTTTGATGCATCGCTTGACCGTGATATGCCATGGGAATTCAAGCCTGTCGAACGTCAGGTGGAAATGCGTATCGGCGAAACTGGTCTGGTATTTTACGAGGCCTATAACCCGACAGATCGCCCCGTTGCTGGCACCGCATCATACAACGTCACGCCCTATGAGGCAGGCAATTTTTTCACGAAAATTGATTGTTTCTGTTTTGAACAGCAAGTATTGCAACCAGGTGAACGGGTAGAAATGCCTGTGACGTTCTTTGTTGATCCCGAAATTGTGGATGACCGCGATGCCAAATACACCAAGGTCATTACACTGTCTTACACATTCTATGAAACCGACCTGCCGCAGGAAACCGCACAAGCGGATATTGCACAGGACGAAAATATAACCTTAAACTAAGCCTCCAATGAGGGAAAAATATGGCACACGTTAAAAATCACGACTATCACATTCTGGCCCCATCTTTGTGGCCGTTCTTGGGGGCTGTTGCAGCATTTGTTATGCTGTTTGGCGCGGTATTGTTTTTCCACGATGGTGGACCATGGTTGGGTCTGATCGGTTTTGTTGGGGTTTTGTACGTCATGTTTGGCTGGTGGGCTGATACAGTCAAAGAAAACCAAGCGGGCGATCACACACCTGTGGTTCTGATTGGTCTGCGCTATGGCTTTATCCTGTTTATTATGTCCGAAGTCATGTTCTTCTCTGCATGGTTCTGGAGTTTTTTCAAGCACGCGATGTACCCAATGGGCGAAATGAGCCCACTCGTTGACGGGGTTTTCCCACCAGCGGGTATTGAAACATTCGATCCTTGGCACCTGCCATTGATCAACACGCTGATCCTGCTGTGTTCAGGCGCGGCAGCGACATGGGCACACCACGCAATCGCGCATGAAAACAACCGCAAAGACATGATCAACGGTCTGGCAATTGCAGTGATCTTGGGTCTGATCTTTACTGGGTTCCAAGCCTATGAATACAGCCACGCAGCCTTTGGATTTGCGGGCAACATCTATGGCGCAAACTTCTTTATGGCGACTGGATTCCACGGGTTCCACGTGGTCGTGGGTACCATTTTCTTGTTCATCTGTATGTTACGCGCGATGCGCGGTCACTTTACACCTGACAGCCACCTAGGCTTCGAAGCGGCAGCATGGTACTGGCACTTTGTTGATGTCGTCTGGTTGTTCCTGTTCGCAGCGGTCTATGTTTGGGGCCAATAACACTGTTTACGACTTGATGCTGACGGCATCCTGTCGCATAAACACAGCGCGCGGGGTATCCCGCGCGCTTTTGCATTGAGGCCCCTTGTGAAACGACTTTTATTTTTGGTCATCGTTGCGGTTGTTGGAACCGGTGTGCTGTTGTCATTGGGCAAATGGCAATTGGATCGTTTGGCATGGAAACGCGCCATTTTGAACGAAATCGAAACGCGGATTCAGGATGCGCCCATTCCGTTGGCAGCAACCCTAGATCCGGTGGCTGATGAATATCAGGCGATCAATATTTCTGGTGACTTAACCCCAGACTATGTGCGCGTGTTAGGCGGGTTGAAAAATATCGGCGCCGTTCACAAAATCATCACCGTCCTTGATGCAGGCGGCCGCCGCATTCTGGTTGACTTGGGCTATGTCAAAATTGACGATGCAGTGCAGCTGAACTTGTCCGGCCCTGTGCAAATCCTTGGCAACCTGCATTGGCCCGAGGAAACGGACAGCTATACCCCAGCGCCAGATCTGGCCGCCAATTTGTGGTTCGCACGCGATGTTGATAAATTGGCAGCGCATCTAAATGCCGAACCTATTTTGATTGTGGCCAAGGAACTGATGCCGCAAATTGATGGGCTGACACCCCTGCCTGTGGATACGGCTGGTATTCCAAATGACCACCTAAATTACGCCATTACATGGTTTTCACTCGCCGCGGTTTGGGCCGCGATGAGCGCCCTGTTTTTCTGGCGCACCCGACAAAAGGTATCTGAGAAATGATGTATGTTTCGACCCGTGGCACTGCGCCAATCTTACCATTCCAAGACGCGATGCGCACCGGGCTGGCGCGCGATGGGGGGCTATATGTGCCCCAATCCATCCCGCAAATGTCGCAGGCCGATATCGCGGCACTGGCGGGCCTAAGCTATGAAGAGATTGCATTTCGTGTCATGCGCCCCTTTGTCGGTGATACATTCACAGATGAGGAATTCGGGGATATAATTGCCAAGGCTTATGCCAACTTTGGCCATTCCGCGCGCGCGCCTTTGGTTCAGTTGGATAACAACCATTTTTTGCTTGAATTGTTCCATGGTCCAACCTTGGCGTTCAAAGATTTTGCAATGCAGTTGATTGGCCAGCTGTTTCAGGTGGTCCTGACGCGTTTGGGCGAACGCATTACGATTGTAACCGCAACCAGTGGCGACACAGGATCCGCCGCGATGGAGGCCTTTCGCGGCTTAGATGCGGTTGATCTGTTTGTGATGTTCCCACACGGGCGCGTGTCCGAAGTGCAGCGTCGTCAAATGACCACGCCATCTGAAAGCAATGTCCATGCCTTGGCGGTTGATGGACATTTCGATGATTGTCAGGCCCGATTGAAAGATATGTTCAACGATTTTGAATTCCGCGATGGTGTCAAATTGGCGGGCGTTAATTCGATCAACTGGGCGCGCGTTCTGGCGCAGGTGGTGTATTATTTCTCATCCGCTGTTCAGCTGGGTGCGCCGCAGCGTAAGGTCAGCTTTACCGTGCCGACCGGGAACTTTGGTGATATTTTTGCAGGCTATATTGCCAAACAAATGGGGTTGCCCATTGATCGTCTGGTCGTGGCAACAAACCAAAACGACATTTTGCACCGTTGTTTGACGACGGGTGCGTATCATACGGGCGATGTATCACCGTCCATCAGCCCATCGATGGATATTCAGGTCAGTTCAAATTTTGAACGTGCGTTGTTTGACGCCTATGATCGTGATGGTGCGTCTGTCGTACAGTTGATGAATGATTTGAAAACCAAAGGTGGATTTGATCTGTCCCAAGGTATACTTGATCGCTTGCGTGATCAGTTTGACAGTGGCCGCGTGTCCGAGGATGAAACAATGGCCGAAATTTCGGCATCATTCACGGGACGTGCAGAATTGTTGTGTCCCCATTCCGCCATCGGGGTGCGTGTCGCAGACCAGTTGCGCGATACGGCGACACCTATGATAACACTTGCAACAGCACATCCAGCCAAGTTCCCTGATGCTGTGGAACGTGCCACGGGTCTGCGTCCACCTTTGCCAACCAGAATGGCGGATTTGTATGACCGAGAAGAGCGTGTGACCCGTGTCGCAAACGATCTGGATGCGTTAAAGACCGTTGTTTTGGATCGGATATAAAGCGTGAGCATAGAACATCATACATTGCCCAACGGCTTAAACATCGTCACCGAGCATATGCCAGGTTTGCAATCTGCATCCATTGGTGTTTGGGTCGCCGCTGGTGGCCGTGATGAAACAGCCGAACAAAACGGTATCGCGCATTTTTTGGAACACATGGCGTTCAAAGGGACAACAACACGCTCAGCCCTGCAAATCGCCGAACAGATCGAGGATGTGGGTGGATACATCAATGCCTATACATCGCGTGAAACCACTGCATATTATGTGCGCGTGTTGAACGATGATGTCCCTTTGGCGCTGGATATCCTCTCAGATATTTTACGCAACTCGGTTTTTGATCCACGCGAAATTGAAGTCGAGCGTGGCGTGATTTTACAAGAAATTGGCCAAACCCTAGATACACCAGACGATATCATTTTTGATTGGCTGCAAGAAACGGCCTATCCGGATCAATCTATCGGTCGGTCAATCTTGGGGCCTGATACAAATGTAAAACGGTTTTCCCGCGATGATTTGCAAAACTTTGTGGCGCAACATTATGGTGCGGGACGTATTGTTCTGGCCGCGGCCGGTGGCATCGACCATGATCAATTGCGCAATCTGGCAACCCAAGCTTTCGGTGATCTGCCGGCTGTTTCTGCCGCTGCGGCGCCATCTTTGGCACAGTTTAAGGCAGGTGAATTTCGCAAAGAACGGACATTAGAACAGGCGCATTTCACCTTGGGCTTTGAAGGGCCCAGTTATCGCGATGATGCGATATATACCGCGCAAATTTATGCAATCGCATTGGGCGGCGGAATGTCATCACGTTTGTTCCAAGAAATCCGTGAAAAACGTGGGTTGTGTTATACAATTTTTGCGCAGGCTGGCGCCTATGTTGATACTGGAATGACCACGATTTATGCGGGAACATCGGGTGAGCAGTTGGGTGATCTAAGTCTGCTGACCATCGACGAAATTAAGCGTGCGGCAGATGATTTGTCACAGGCTGAATTGGATCGGGCACGTGCGCAGATGAAGGCGGGCCTGCTCATGGGATTGGAAAGCGCATCAAACCGTGCAGAACGATTGGCCCGTATGATGCAAATTTGGGGTAAAATTCCCGATCTGTCCGAAACGGTCGAACGCATTGACGCGGTCGATCTGGACAAATTGCGGTCCTACGCACAGCACGTCGCCACCCAAGCCAAGGTGACCACCGCGCTTTATGGTCCAATCGGATCGGCGCCCGGTCTTGAGGAATTGGAATCCAGACGGGTGGCCTGAATGTTTCTGTTCAAAAAAAAGGTTCAGATTGATACAGAACGCCTGATCCTAAGGTTGCCCCAGCATGCTGATTTCCGCGCCTGGTCAACCTTGCGATATGAGAGTCAGGATTTTCTGTCACCGTGGGAACCCACATGGGCGCCCGATCATTTGTCGCGAAAATCCTTTGCCAATCGTGTGTATTGGTCGCAACGTTCGGTCAACGAAGGCACGGCCTTGCCCCTGTTTTTGGTGCGTCGCAGTGATCACCAGCTGATGGGCGCCATCACCTTGGATCCCATCCGCCGTGGGCCTGCGCAAACGGCCACAATGGGGTATTGGATCGGCCAGCAATTCGCCCGCGAAGGCTATATGAGCGAGGCCATTTTAGCATTGGTTCACTATGCCTTTGTCAAATTAGACCTAAGCCGCATTGAATCCGCCTGCCTGCCTGATAATGTGCCATCCCGTGGTGCGCTGGAAAAATGCGGATTCAAATACGAAGGCGTGGCCCAAGCCTATCTGCAAATCAATGGTCGTTGGCGCACACATGTGCTATATTCGTGTCTACGCGCAGATCGGCGCGGTAAAACGAATGTTGGCTTGGCCTAGGGGGTGATATGCTAAACACCGCAGATGCAATTGTTATTGCGGATTTGGCCGACCAGCTGCCCGATGGCATCCTATCCCCCGCAACCCCAAATTACCTTGAGGAACCGCGTGGCAAATGGCAGGGGCAGGCCGCAACCGTTGCCCGTCCGAAATCCGTGGAACAGTTGTCGCAAATTTTGGCATTTTGTAACGCGCGGCGCATTGGTGTTGTGCCCTATGGCGGGGGTACGGGTTTGGTTGGCGGGCAAATTATGCAAACGGGACCATTGCCCGTATTGGTGTCGCTGGAACGTATGAACCAAATCACCCAAGTGTTTCCATCTGAAAATGTTATGGTGGTGCAGGCCGGTGCAATTTTGGAAAATATCCAAGCCGCAGCAGCAGAGCATAGTCGAATATTTCCGCTGTCATTGGCATCCCAAGGGTCCGCGCAAATCGGGGGCAATCTGGCGACCAATGCAGGCGGGGTCAATGTGCTGCGCTATGGCAATGCACGCGATCTGTGTTTGGGCGTGCAAGCTGTGCTGGCTGATGGATCCGTCTACGACGGCCTGACCCGCCTGCGCAAGGATAACACAGGCTATGATCTGCGCAATCTGCTGATCGGGTCCGAGGGCACGCTAGGCATCATCACCGCCGCAGCCCTGAAATTATTCCCACAACCCGCCAGCATCGGAACCGCATTATTGGCCGTCACCAATCCGCAAGCCGCAGTCGATTTGTTGGCACTGGCACGCGATATCGCAGGCGAGGGTGTCAGCGCCTTTGAACTGATGTCGCGCATGGGGGTTACATTTTTGAACGAAACCCTGCCAGATTTTCCAATTCCTATGGATCCCTGTCCACAGTGGATGGTTTTGGTTGAATTCGGACTGGGGGCAGATGCCGATGCCGCGCTGACGCAGTTGTTTGAACAGGCCTATGATCAGGGTTTGGTCCAAGACGGGATCATCGCCAGTTCGCAATCACAGCGCACCAGCCTTTGGAATTTGCGCGAAACGATCCCAACCGCCAACCGCCTGATCGGATCCATCAGCAGTCACGATATTTCCCTGCCCATTTCGGCGGTGCCTGAATTCATCGAAACAGCGCCCGACCATATCGCGAAATTGGGTCAGTTCAGGATCAATTGCTTTGGCCATTTGGGGGATGGCAATTTGCACTACAACGTCTTTCCGCCGCAGGGCCGCGACAAAGCTGACTTTGCCAACATCGCGACCGAAGTTCAGAGCGTTGTTCATGATCTGGTGATGCAATACGATGGATCGTTCAGCGCCGAACATGGTGTGGGCCGACTGAAAACTGCCGATCTGGAACGCTATGCGAACCCGACCAAATTAACCATGATGCGTGCGATCAAAGTGGCGTTGGATCCAAATGGCATCCTGAATCCGGGTGTAATATTTTCGGGCGATTAACCCGCGGCCTGTGCCAATCGGCGCAGATGCATACGGTACAGGATCGGGGCCAAGACCCGATCATAAATCGCCCGTGACATTTGCAAAATAAGTGGCAATGACACGATCCAAGCCAGCGGCCGATAGCGCGGCATCATCCGCCAAATCACGACAAAGGCATCAACGCCCGAAACCACTTGGCCGTCATGTAACACATGCAACCGCCGCGCTGCTTGATCCGCTGTCACACCATAGGCGGCGGGATCAACGGTGTTCAGATCGTCAAACCCAAAGGGAATACCCCGCGCAATGGCATAGCGCTGGTAATGACAGATTTCAGCATTACAGATCGGACATTCCGCGTTGTAGAGGATGCGTGTGGTCATGTTGGTGAGATATTGCGTCACGGGCGAACTTCAAGATCGAGCTTGATATAAACGCGTGAGATGTAACTAGATAATTAGCACACGGCATAAGTTGTGCATAAGTTCCATAATTGATATAATCTCAGGTCATTGTTTAGTTTTATTTTCTAGTGAGGAAAGAAATGGCAAGAAAGTCTTTGAGTGGCGGATTAACTGTCTTTGAGAAATCTATATCCAAGAAATTGCTCGAAATTGGTTGGAGAAATCAGGATATCATACATCTCTTAAATATTGGGCGGGCGAGCACAATAAATCAGGGAAGGGTACAAAGGGTTTGCTTAACGACAAAACCATTTCATCCGCCACTGAAGAAGAATTGGAGCGTTTCCTAAAACGACAAGAAAGTTGGGATTTAAATACTGGCCTCAATCCATTTGTGCCCGAACATCTCAGGCTTTGGCGCGCGCGGGAAGCGATGCTGTCAGCGATAGCAATTTTCAATAATCCGCAGCAGTTTTTCAAGGCTGAAAGTTTTTGCGTGAACGCATGTATTGCTTGGACCTATTTGTTACATCATGCTTACACGCTGGCAAAAGGTAGCGAGCCAATCAATTCGAACGGTAAATATCTTTCATTAAGCGATATGATCACAAAACCTTATGCCGGCCTACACTATGAACAACAAGCGAACTTAAAGAGTGTGATCGAAATTAGGGATGACGCCGTTCATAGATATCTTGACCCCAATGACGAGCGGATTTTTGACGCGTTGTTTTTATCATGTGCAATAAATTTTGATTTCGCGCTTCGTACAATTGGAGGGGAAAAGAAAACTATTGCTGATAAATTGACGTTTGCGTTACATTTGTCTGCGCCAAAACTAAACAATACTAACATTTCCCTTTCAGCAAACCTTCCAAACCATGTTTCGCAAAAAATTGACTCGATTGTTAATCCAACTGATCCAAAGTTGCAGAGTAGTGATTATCAATCTGTGATACGTGCGCAGTTGGTGAAGGGAAATGCGCAAGATTCAAGTACGAGAATAATCAACACGGGACAGGCAAATGGTGTTGCAGTGTTGCATCCAACACCGATGAATAAACCCCGACTGATCGCAACGGAAGTAGTGCAAAAGGTTGCCAAAAGACACCCTGGTTTCAAGATGACTTCCCATACAATCGCGTGGAAGTACTTCAAAGTAAGGGAGGCAAACCCATCATTATCAACCGATGAAAAGTACTGTTGGGCGGAGGTTCGTGGAAAGTCGGTTAATTACAGTTACTCAGATGCTTGGGTTGAAAAGCTAATCGACGAATTAAATAAATACCCCAATGCAATAAATGACTGGAAGGCAAAAATGACTAGTTAGATCGGTCTCAAAGTCGTATTTATTTGAGTACCCCCCACAAATCATATTCCCCTGCTTCGTCCACCTCGACCGTAACGATATCGCCGACGGACAGGTTTTCGAACCCTTCGTCGATAAACAGGTTGCCGTCGATTTCGGGGGCATCGGATTTGGTGCGGCAGGTGGCGCCGTCGTCGTCGATCTCATCCACGATCACATCCATGACGCGGCCGACTTTGGCGGCCAGTTTCGCCTCGGATATCGCTTGGGCTTTGGCCATGAACCGGTCCCAACGGTCCTGTTTCATTTCATTGGGTACATGATCGGGCAGATCGTTGGATCGTGCCCCATCGACGTTTTCATATTGAAAACATCCCACGCGGTCCAGTTGTGCCTCATCCATCCAATCCAGAAGGGTTTGGAATTCCTCCTCGGTCTCGCCCGGATAGCCGACAATAAACGTGGATCGCAGGGTGATATCGGGGCAGGCATCGCGCCATGCGGCGATTTCATCCAGTGTTTTCGCCGCCGCCGCAGGGCGGGCCATGCGTTTCAACGTATCAGGATGGGCATGTTGGAACGGGATATCCAGATATGGCAGGATCAGCCCATCAGCCATCAGCGGGATCAGATCGCGCACGTGCGGATAGGGGTACACATAGTGCAGCCGCACCCATGCGCCCAGTGATCCCAAATCCCGCGCCAGATCTGTAATATGGGCGCGGTGGCCGCGATCCTCGGCATATTTGATGTCGACGCCATAGGCCGAGGTGTCTTGGGAAATCACCAACAGCTCACGCACGCCATTTTCGACCAGTTTTTCTGCCTCGCGCATAACGGCATGCGCTGGGCGCGATTGTAGGCGGCCGCGCATGTCGGGGATGATGCAGAATTTGCATTTGTGGTTACAGCCTTCGGAGATTTTCAAATAACTGTAATGGCGTGGGGTCAGTTTGATACCCGATGCCGGCAACAGATCAACAAAGGGATCAGGGCTGGGTGGTACGGCCGCATGGACTGCATCCAACACCTGTTCGTATTGATGTGGGCCTGTCACGGCCAAGACACGAGGGTGCACGCCGGTGATATATTCCGGTTCTGCCCCCAAACAGCCCGTCACGATCACGCGGCCATTTTCTGCAAGCGCCTCGCCGATTGCCTCAAGGCTTTCTGCTTTGGCGCTGTCCAGAAAACCGCAGGTATTCACGATCACCGCATCTGCGCCCGAGTAGTCGGGGGAAATACCATAGCCTTCGGCCCGCAGGCGGGTCAGGATGCGTTCGCTGTCCACCAACGCTTTGGGGCAGCCAAGGCTGACCATCCCAATGGTTGGTTGGCCTGTGCGGCGGTCATCACGGATCTTGGCATTTGCCAAATCGGGGCGGAGGTTGGGTGGGTTCTGAATCATGCGCGCGTTATACATCGGAATATCGGACCATGAAAGCTGTTTGGTTGGTTGTTTGGTAAATAGGGCTTAGTGCTATCACCTGATCAGAAAACGTCATTAAATGTCGGCGTTTGGGGTTGAAATTGTTCCGTTCTCTTGGTCTTTTTAATAAAAAGTCGGAGGACGGAACATGCGCTTTTCCGCGCTAAAAATATTGCAAGAGGGTTTGACGGGAAACAAAGGCTGGACGCATCATTGGCGCGACCCCCAGCCCAAGTCCGAATATGATATTGTTATCATTGGGGGCGGTGGTCATGGGTTGGCCACGGCCTATTATTTGGCGAAACGTCATGGCCTGACCAATATTGCAGTTCTAGAAAAAGGTTATATCGGTGGCGGCAATGTGGGCCGTAATACCACGATTGTTCGTGCCAATTATGGCATGCCCGGAAATTCCGAATTCTACAGCCATTCGCTAAAGTTATGGGAGGGTCTAGAGCAAGACCTGAACTATAATGTCATGCATTCCCAACGGGGCATTATCAATCTGTTTCATTCGGACGGTCAACGCGATGCCTTTGCTTGGCGCGGCAACGCCATTCGCAATCAGGGTGACGATGCCGAATTGTTGGATCGCAATGACCTGCGCAAAATGCTGCCCTATCTGAACTTTGACAATGCGCGGTTTCCTGTGCGGGGCGGGTTGTTGCAACGGCGTGGCGGAACAGCGCGCCATGATGCCGTGGTTTGGGGCTTGGCGCGTGGTGCCGATCAGCGCGGTGTTGACATCATCCAAAATTGCGAAGTCACCGGCATTGATATCGAAAATGGCACGGTCAAAGGCGTGCAAACATCCCGCGGTGCCATTCGCGCCAAAAAGGTGGGCATCGTGGTTGCCGGCCGTTCGGGCCAAGTGGCGGCCATGGCGGGTATGCGTTTACCGATTGAGAGCCATATTTTACAGGCCTTTGTCACCGAAGGGATTAAGCCTGCGATTGATCATGTTGTCAGCTTTGGCATGGGGCATTTTTATATCAGCCAATCGGACAAAGGCGGGTTGGTGTTCGGCGGTGATCTGGATTTTTATGCCAGCTATGCATCACGCGGCAACCTGCCCATGATGGAACATGTGATGGAGGCCGGCATGGCCCTGATGCCCGCCATCGGCAAAGCCAAGGTGCTGCGCAGTTGGGGTGGCATTATGGATATGACCCCAGATGGCAGCCCGATCATTGATAAAACGCATATTGATGGGCTCTATATCGATTGTGGCTGGTGTTATGGCGGGTTCAAGGCGGTGCCAGGATCGGGCGATTGTTTCGCCCATCTGATTGCAACCGATACACCGCATCCTGCCGCAACCGGTTTCCGATTGGATCGGTTCAAAACAGGCGTCGGCCTGATGGACGAAGAGGGCACCGGCTCTCAGCATAATTTACATTAGGGGGCTGGGTGATGCGAATTAAATGCCCAATCTGCGGTGATCGCGATATGCGCGAATATTATTACCAAGGTGATGCCGTGATGATCCATCGCCCCGCGCCAGATGCGGGCGATCAGGTCTGGGATGATTATCTGCACAACCGCGACAACCCTGCGGGTGATACCCGTGAACTATGGCATCATGGCGCAGGCTGTGGCGAATGGGTGGTTGTAACCCGCAATACTGTGACCCATGCCATATCGAACACGGCCTTGGCCCGCGACGTCAAGGGGGCATCATCATGAGGATTGCAGGCAAAGGATTGGTGCAAAACGCGCCCAAGGTTACGTTTCAATTTGATGGATCCCCCGTGCATGGTGTTGTGGGTGATACGGTGGCCTCGGCCTTATTGGCGAATGATATCCGGCTGGTGGGTCGGTCGTTCAAATACCATCGCCCGCGCGGTATCCTGACCGCGGGATCAGAGGAACCCAATGCCCTGTTAACCGTGGGAACCGGTGCGGCGCAGGATCCCAACGTGCGTGCAACGCAACAGGAAATTTATGATGGTTTGGTGACGGCCAGCCAAAACCGTTGGCCATCGTTGAAATACGATGTGTTGTCGGTAAACAATCTGCTGTCGCCCTTTCTGGGTGCAGGGTTTTATTACAAAACCTTTATGTGGCCCGAAAAGTTTTGGGAAAAGATCTATGAACCTTTTATCCGGCATGCTGCGGGTTTGGGCGCATTATCGATGCAGCCCAATGCGGATAAATATGACCGCGCATTTGCCTTTTGTGATGTGTTGATTGTAGGCGGTGGGCCAACGGGATTGATGGCGGCGAAAACGGCTGCCTTGGCGGGGTTGGATGTTATCCTAGCGGACGAAGATTTCGTCTTGGGTGGTCGCCTGAACAGCGAAACCTATGACATTGACGGTCAGTCAGGGGCGCAATGGGCGGCACAAACGGTGCAAGATTTGTCCCAGATGGACAATGTGCGTATCATGTCGCGCACCACGGTAACTGGGGCCTATGATCAGGGGATATACGGCGCATTGCAGCGCATGGGTCATCACGGTCCGCGCCGCAACCCAGACGCACCGCTGGAATGTTTTTGGCGCATCACTGCGAAACGCACCATTTTGGCGGCGGGCGCATTGGAACGGATGATCGCGTTTGCCAACAACGATCGACCCGGGATTATGACCGCATCGGCTGTGCGATCCTATCTGAACCGATATGGTGTTGTGGGCGGTCAAACGGTTGCGATATTTGGCAATAATGACAATGCCCTGCGCACCGCACGCGATTTGTCTGATGCAGGTGTTTCCATATCAGCCTATGTTGACAGTCGGCCGGACGCTGAAATTTCCGGCGATTTTCCAATTTATCGCGGTGCGGTCATTTGTGACACGGCGGGCAGTCTAGGGCTGACATCCGTTACAATCAAACATGCAGGTGGCACTGATAAAATTGCGACCGAAGTTTTGGGCGTATCGGGCGGCTGGAATCCAACCGTTCATCTGACATGCCACATGAATGGGCGGCCCACATGGTCGGATGACATCGCCAGTTTCGTGCCAACCACTGGCACCATTCCGGGATTAACCGCGGCAGGATCGGCGGCGGGCTATATGTCTACGCGGGACTGTCTGCAATCTGCCATCGACGTGGCCCGCAGCGTGATTTCGGATCTGGGTGCCAAAGTGGCGTCAATCGATGTGCCGCAGGCTGAGGATGCAGGCTATCGCATCAAACCCCTATGGGCCGTTGCGGGCAAGGGGCGCGCGTGGCTAGATTTCCAAAATGATGTCACGGTCAAGGATATCAAACAGGCCGCGCAGGAAAATTTCCGGTCGGTCGAACATATGAAACGCTATACCACCCAAGGGATGGCGACGGATCAGGGTAAAAATTCAAATGTTGCGGCCTTGGCCATTTTGGCCGATGTCACGGGGCGTGGGATCCCTGAAACGGGCACAACAACATTCCGCCCACCCTTTGTGCCGGTGTCGATTGCGGCCATGGGACAATTGGGTCAGGACAAAGGGTTCGCACCCGAACGCTTTACCACATCACATCAGGCGTCTGTGGAACGCGGCGCACCGTTTATCGAGGCAGGGCTATGGCACCGCCCCAGCTATTTCCCGATTGCAGGGGAAACCACATGGCGGCAATCCTGCGACCGAGAGGTCAACATGGTGCGCAATGCGGTTGGCATTTGCGATGTGTCCACCTTGGGCAAAATTGACATTCAGGGTCCCGATGCGGCCAAGTTGTTGGATTTTGTCTATACCAATACATTTTCCACCCTTAAAATTGGGCGCACCCGATACGGGTTGATGCTGCGCGAAGATGGCCATGTTTTGGATGATGGCACCACCGCGAGATTGGGGGAAAACCATTATGTCTTGACCACGACAACCGCTGCGGCGGGATTGGTGATGCGTCATTTGGATTTTGTGATGCAGGCGCTGCATCCCGAATGGGATGTGCATATTCAGTCAGTGACCGATCATTGGGCGCAATTTGCAATTGCTGGACCCAAAGCGCGTGACCTGCTGCAGGGGGTTTTGGATCAACCCGTGGACAATGACACATGGCCCTTTATGGCCTGTGGCCCTGTAACCTTGGGATCCGTTCAGGGGCGTTTGTTCCGCATTTCATTCAGCGGTGAACTGGGGTTCGAATTGGCCGTGCCTGCGCGGTTTGGCGATGCGCTGTTCCGCGACCTGTGTGCACGCGCCGAAAAATTGGGCGGCGGCCCCTACGGGATGGAGGCACTGAACGTTCTACGCATTGAAAAAGGGTTCATCACGCATGCCGAAATTCACGGGCGCACAACGGCCTTTGATATCGGGATGGAAAAAATGATAAGTCCCAAGAAAGATTGCATCGGCAAAACCATGGCGGCGCGTTCTGGTTTGATTGATCCGACGCGGCCGCGTTTGGTCGGGTTGAAACCGGTGGGGGATGTCAAGCAACTGTTGGCGGGGGCACATCTGTTTAACCCAGATGATGATCCGGTGCGTATTCATGACCAAGGCTACATTACATCGGCCTGTTATTCGCCAACCTTGGGTCATTCGCTTGCAATGGGGTTTTTGAAAAACGGTCCTAATCGAATTGGGGACCATGTGAAAATGGTTGATCATTTGCGCGGTGTTGAGGCGCTGTGTGAGGTGATCCATCCCATCGCCTTTGATCCAGAGGGGGGACGCTTGCGTGCTTAATTTGTCGTCAATATCAGCAACCCAAGGTGTGTTGCCCGTCACACATGGAACGCTAGAGCTATGTGAAATCTGCCCTGATCATATCACATCACTGGCCGCCTATCGCGGGCAGGCGGATGCATTGTCGGCTGCGTTGAAATCGGCGCATGGGCTGACCCTGCCAGCGATCAATCGTGCCACGGGGCGCGATGGCGCGCGGGCCATTTGGTTTGGTCCCAGCGTTGTGTTGGTGGGCCCTGCGCCTGATGCCAGCTTGGCCCAACATGCGGCTGTGGTTGATCTATCGGATGGGTGGTGCCAGCTGCGACTGTTGGGGGATCGGATCGACGATGTTCTGGCCCGACTGGCCCCTGTTGATTTGCGTTGGTCCGTATTTGGGCGCGGGCATGTGGCGCGCAGCCAGCTGGTGCATGCCAATGTGGCCTATCACCGTGTGTCGGAAACCACTGTCGATATTTACGGGTTTCGGTCCATGGCCCATAGCCTGGTCCATGAAATCACCCGTGCAATGGCATCGGTCGATGCGATGGGCATGCAATGATATTTGCGTTGGCATCTGGACTCTGACTGCAACAGCACCGATATTTAGGGCATGAGCCTGCCACCCGGATTCTTGGATGAGTTACGAACCCGCGTCACCCTGTCAGCAGTGGTGGGGCGAAAAGTCATGTGGGATCGCCGCAAATCCAATCAAGGCAAAGGGGACATGTGGGCCCCGTGCCCGTTTCACCATGAAAAAACCGCGTCCTTCCATGTCGATGATGGCAAGGGGTTTTATTATTGTTTCGGTTGCCAAGCCAAAGGCGATGTGATCGGTTTTATCAAAGAAACCGAAAATGTCGGTTTCATGGAGGCGGTGGAATTATTGGCGCGCGAGGCGGGCATGACCATGCCCCAAGCTGATCCCAAAGCCCGCGAACGTGCCGATCGTCGGACCCAGCTGGCCGATGTGATGGAGGAGGCGGTCAAGTTCTTCCGCATGTCTTTGAATACCGCGGTGGCGGAAAACGCGCGGCAGTATTTGGTCAAACGTGGCTTGGATGCGGCTGCCCTGGATCGGTTTGAAATCGGCTTTGCCCCCAATTCGCGCGATGGTATTCTGCTGGCACTGACGGGGCGCGGCATTGCCGTTCAGGATTTGATTGATACCGGCATGTGCATCAAGCCCGATGATGGGGGCCAGCCCTATGATCGGTTTCGCGGGCGGATCATGTTTCCCATTCGCGACGCACGCGGACGCTGCATTGCCTTTGGTGGGCGATCAATGGATCCCAATGCGCGGGCGAAATACCTGAATTCGCCGGAAACCATGTTGTTTGATAAAGGGCGCAGCCTGTACAACCATGCCCCTGCACGTGGTGCCGTGGGCCGTGGTCAGCCCCTGATCGTAGCCGAAGGGTATATGGATGTCATTGCCCTGTGTCTGGCAGGATTTGAGGGGGCAGTTGCGCCCTTGGGGACCGCCATAACCGAAAACCAGTTAAATATGGTTTGGCAAATTAGCCCAGAACCGATCATTGCCCTAGATGGGGACAAAGCGGGACTGCGCGCGGCCTATCGTTTGATGGAACTGTCATTGCCACATCTGCAAACGGGGCGCGCATTGCGCTTTGCCCTGATGCCCGAAGGGCAGGATCCCGATGATCTGATCCGGGCCAAGGGCCCCGGTGCCGTTCAAACCGTATTGGATCAGGCAATGCCATTGGTCGAACTGCTGTGGCAACGCGAAACCGAGGGCCAAAATTTCGACAGCCCTGACCGCCGTGCGGCCTTGGAAAAACGGTTGTTTGATTCATTGCAGCAGATCAAAGATAAAACACTGTCGTCGCATTATTTGCGGTCCATAAAAGATTTACTGTGGGCGCATTTCAGATCAGGGCCCAAAGGCGGGTTTCGTGCAAAATCCCCTGTTGCCAAAGCGCAGCCAACCACGCGCGCATCGGCCTTGGTGCAATCACAAGAGAACGTGGCCCAGTTTTTACGCGAAACTGTGATCGTTGCCGTATTGGTTAAAACACCGCAAATCATCCCAGCGTTTCTTGATGATCTTGTAATGATCGATTTTGACTATGCTGAACATCAGGAAATCCTGAAGCTGCTTGTTGCGAATGTGCCATCGGACGAATCCGCCGCACGGGAATTGGTGCAGAAAAAATTGGGTGATGCCGCCCTTGAAAAGTTGTTTCAACAAAGCCATTTGAATATCGTCCCTGCACTGCGCAAAGCGGGCGATGTGGAATTGGCGCGCCTAACCTTACAAGAAGAGCTGGCCAAAATGGCCACAGACCGTGGCTTGCGTGCGGAATTAAATGAATTTACATCGTCCAACCCAGATGAATTGGATGATGTGATGTTCTATCGTTTGGGGCAGGCAGCAGACGCGCGCAATCGTGCCACGCGCCCAGACCAAGAGGATACGGCGCATTATGATTTGGGCGAAAACGGTGCGCGAATCAATCGTGATGAACGGGACAAACTTGACGCTTTGTTAAAAACAATCTCGTATAGCAAGAAAAAATAGCAGAAAAATTGCGCAAAACCCTAAAAAAACAGTGTCAGACGGGTGCGCGAATCAAATTGAAAGGGTATTGATTCTATCAAGCGAATCACGCGCCCGGTAAAGGAACACGGAATGGCAGCTGCAGAAGAAGACGATAAAAAGCCTCAGGACCAAGATGGTGAAATCTCGCTGGATATGAGCCAAGCCCAGGTCAAGCGCATGATTGCTGAGGCACGCGAGCGTGGGTACATTACCTATGATCAGCTTAATACAGTGTTGCCGCCTGACCAGGTATCGTCGGAACAAATCGAAGATGTGATGTCGATGCTGTCTGAAATGGGCATCAACATTATCGAAGATGAAGATGCCGAAGATGAAGACCTAGGCGCAACTGAGCTGGTTACAACCAGCAACAAAGATGTTGCCGTTGCATCGAATGAGAGCGAGAAGCTAGATCGCACAGACGACCCAGTGCGTATGTACCTGCGCGAAATGGGTTCGGTCGAATTGCTAAGCCGTGAAGGCGAAATTGCGATTGCCAAGCGCATCGAAGCTGGTCGTAACACAATGATTATGGGCCTGTGCGAAAGCCCTTTGACATTCCAAGCGATCACGATCTGGCGTGAAGAATTGCTGAGCGAAGACATCTTGCTGCGTGATGTGATCGACCTAGAGGCGACATTTGGCAACCAGCTTGATGGCGAAGAGGACGGCGTAGAAAGTGTTTTAGACCCAAGCAAAATCAATTCTGCGGGTGAAACGCCGGGTAAATCTGATGAACCTGAATACGATGCGGATGGTAATCCGATCTCTTCGGATGATGATGACGAGGATGATCAATCCAACATGTCTTTGGCCGCGATGGAGGCCGCATTAAAACCGCGTGTTCTGGAAACCCTAGAACGCATCGCAACCGATTATGAACGGTTGTCCGAAATGCAAGACAGCCGTATTTCTGCCACCTTGAACGAAAGCGATCGTTTTAGCGCGTCCGAAGAAGAGACATATCAATCGTTGCGTTATGAAATTGTGCAGTTGGTGAATGAACTGCATCTGCACAACAACCGGATTGAGGCGTTGATTGATCAGTTGTACGGCATCAATCGTCGCATCATGCAGATCGACAGCAGCATGGTGAAATTGGCCGATCAGGCCCGTATCAACCGTCGCGAATTCATTGATGAATATCGTGGCTATGAATTGGATCCAAATTGGTTGGATCGCATGGCTGAAAAATCGGGCCGCGGGTGGCAGATGTTTATCGAACGCTCGCGCGACAAGGCCGAAGGTCTGCGTTCAGATATGGCGCAGGTTGGGCAATATGTCGGCCTAGATATTTCGGAATTCCGTCGGATTGTATCACAGGTACAAAAGGGCGAAAAAGAAGCCCGCCAAGCCAAAAAAGAAATGGTCGAAGCCAACCTGCGATTGGTGATTTCGATTGCGAAAAAATATACCAACCGTGGTTTGCAATTCTTGGATCTGATCCAAGAAGGTAACATCGGTTTGATGAAAGCGGTTGATAAATTTGAATATCGCCGTGGGTACAAATTTTCGACCTATGCCACATGGTGGATCCGTCAGGCGATCACCCGTTCGATTGCAGATCAGGCGCGGACCATCCGTATTCCGGTGCATATGATCGAAACGATCAACAAATTGGTGCGCACAGGGCGCCAAATGTTGCATGAAATTGGCCGCGAACCCACCCCCGAAGAATTGGCAGAAAAACTGCAAATGCCTTTGGAAAAGGTGCGCAAGGTGATGAAGATCGCCAAAGAGCCGATTTCATTGGAGACCCCAATCGGCGACGAAGAAGACAGCCAACTGGGCGATTTCATCGAGGACAAAAACGCGATCCTGCCATTGGACAGCGCGATCCAAGAAAACCTGAAAGAAACCACAACCCGTGTTTTGTCATCACTGACCCCACGCGAAGAACGCGTTTTGCGGATGCGGTTTGGTATTGGTATGAATACCGACCACACGCTTGAGGAAGTTGGACAGCAGTTCAGCGTGACGCGTGAACGGATTCGCCAGATTGAGGCCAAAGCATTGCGCAAGCTGAAACATCCCAGCAGATCACGCAAACTGCGCAGTTTTCTGGACGAATAAAATTAAAAAAAATCCCGCCTCGAGCGGGATTTTTTGTATTTGTATTGATAGAAACTTTCTATCAAATAACGATATTTCGATATTGAAATAACGTATAAAACTGCGCATGACATGACAAACCGCGAAAAGGCCTGTCATGACTGAAATTACTTATACAGATGATGATTTGCGTCACATTATTGACCAGCATCTAACACTAGAAGGGCCAATGCTGCCCATTTTGCACGCACTACAACATGCCTTTGGCCACATTCCAGCGCGTGCGCGCGAATTGATTGCCGATGCGTTGAACATCACCAAAGCCGAAGTGCATGGCGTGATCAGTTTTTACCATGATTTCAGGGACAATCCAGCGGGCAAACATGTGGTCAAAATCTGTCGCGCCGAGGCCTGTCAATCGGTCGGTGCGGATGCACTTGCCGAATCGACGTTGAAAAAACTGGGGCTGGATTGGCATCAAACAACCCAAAACGGCAATGTCACGATTGAACCTGTCTATTGTTTGGGGCTGTGCGCCTGTGGTCCGGCTGTGATGGTTGATGACCGTGTGGTGGCCCGTGTGGATGGTACGAAAATGGACGATATCCTGAAAGGGGCAGGCGCATGAAGATTTATGTCCCTCTAGACAGTGTCGCCGTGGCCCTGGGCGCGGATGACCTGGCACAAAACATTGCGGATCAGGCCGCTGCGCGTGGGATTGATGTCACAATCATCCGCAATGGATCGCACGGTATGGTCTGGTTGGAACCGCTGGTTGAGGTCGAGACAGATCAGGGCCGCATCGGCTATGGCCCTGTGTCCCCCGACCAAGCGGGCGATTTGTTGGATGGTAAATTGTCCAGCCTAGGGGCCGTTGCAGATATTCCGTTTATGGCGCGTCAAACACGACTGACCTTTGCGCGTTGTGGAATTGTCGATCCGTTGGATGTTGATGATTATCAGGCGCATGGCGGCTTGACTGGTCTGCGCCGCGCATTGGGGATGACCCAATCCGAAATCGTGGATGAGGTCACAAAATCTGGTCTGCGCGGGCGTGGCGGCGCAGGGTTTCCAACAGGCATCAAATGGAAAACCGTGTCCGAGGCGCAAGCAGATCAGAAATACATCGTTTGTAATGCCGACGAAGGCGACAGCGGTACATTCGCCGACCGCATGATTATGGAGGGCGACCCCCTGTCCCTGATCGAAGGGATGGCCATTGCTGGCGTGGGCGTCGGGGCCACCCGTGGTTATGTGTATTTGCGGTCGGAATATCCCGTGGCCATCCGCGTCATGCGCGCTGCGGTTGACGCCGCCCGTCAGGCGGGCGTGTTGGGTCGCGGTATTTTGGGGTCGGATCGTGATTTCGATATGGAAATTCGCGTGGGCGCTGGTGCCTATGTGTGCGGCGAAGAAACGTCGCTGCTCAATTCCCTAGAAGGTAAGCGCGGCATCGTGCGCGCCAAACCGCCGCTGCCCGCGCTTGAGGGGTTCTTGGGCCGACCAACGGTGGTTAACAACGTGATTTCGCTGGCCTCGGTTCCCGTCATTTTTGAAAAGGGTGCCGACCATTACGCCAGCTTTGGTGTTGGTCGTTCACGCGGTACTGTGACATTGCAGATTGCTGGCAATGTCAAACACGGTGGCCTGTTTGAAACGGCCTTTGGCACCACATTGGGCGAGGTTGTGAACGACATCGCAGGCGGCACAGCATCAGGTCGTCCGGTCAAGGCGGTGCAGGTGGGCGGACCCTTGGGTGCCTATATGCCTGTGTCAAAATTTGACACGCCCATGGGCTATGAAGAGTTTGACCAAAACGGCGGCTTGATCGGTCACGCGGGCATGGTTGTGTTCGATGACAGCGCAGACATGCTGAAAATGGCCCGCTTTGCGATGGAATTCTGCGCGGTTGAAAGCTGCGGGAAATGTACGCCATGTCGGATTGGTGCGGTACGCGGTGTCGAAACCATCGACCGCATTGCGCAAGGTGACAGCACTGCCACCGAATTGCTGACAGATCTATGTGAAACAATGAAAGATGGGTCACTTTGCGCCTTGGGTGGGTTTACACCATTCCCAGTCATGTCCGCGCTGACCCATTTCCCTGATGACTTTGCTACCCATAAAGAGGCCGCAGAATGAAAGATTTTATAATTCCTTGGGATGATGATCGTGATCTGGGGACCCCCGCGGCCCATGGTGAACCGGTTACATTAACAATTGATGGCTTTGAGGTGACTGTTCCGGCGGGTACCTCGGTCATGCGTGCGGCTGCTTTGGCTGATATTCAGGTGCCCAAGCTATGCGCATCTGACAACCTTGAGGCATTCGGATCCTGCCGGTTGTGTGTCGTCGAAATCGAAGGGCGTCGGGGCACACCTGCGTCGTGCACAACACCCGTTGCCCCTGGCATGGTTGTGCATACCCAATCGCAAAAAATTCGCAAAATCCGCAAAGGCGTGATGGAGCTTTATATCTCGGATCACCCGTTGGATTGTTTGACTTGTTCAGCCAATGGCGATTGCGAACTGCAGGATATGGCGGGGGCCGTCGGCCTGCGCGATGTGCGCTATCAAGCGCCCGAGGGCGGTGAATTGGCCAACCATTTCGCCGTGCGCAACACATCTGGCGAAGCCAATCCAGAATGGCAATGCAAAGACGATAGCAATCCATATTTTACATATGATCCGTCGAAATGTATTGTGTGTAACCGGTGTGTGCGCGCCTGCGAAGAGGTGCAAGGCACCTTTGCCCTAACCATCGAAGGTCGCGGTTTTGACAGCCGCGTATCCTCTGGTGGTCCGCTGGATAATTTCCTGACGTCTGATTGTGTCAGCTGTGGTGCCTGTGTGCAGGCCTGCCCAACGGCGACGTTGCAGGAAAAATCTGTGATCGAATTGGGAACGCCCGATCGATCCGTGGTGACAACCTGTGCCTATTGTGGCGTGGGCTGTTCGTTCAAGGCAGAAATGCAGGGCGATCAATTGGTACGCATGGTGCCGTTCAAAAACGGCAAAGCGAACCGTGGCCATTCCTGCGTCAAAGGGCGCTTTGCCTATGGGTATGCCAACCACAAAGACCGCATTTTGAACCCGATGATCCGCGACAGCATTGACGAACCATGGCGCGAAGTGTCATGGGACGAAGCCCTGTCCTTCACCGCCAATAAACTGCGCGGGATTACCGAAAAATACGGTCGCAAATCAACAGGTGTGATTACATCCAGCCGCTGCACGAACGAAGAAACGTTCTTGGTGCAAAAACTGACCCGCGCGGTGTTCAAAAACAACAACACCGACACCTGCGCCCGCGTGTGCCATTCGCCCACCGGTTACGGTTTGGGCCAAACATTCGGCACATCAGCAGGGACACAGGATTTCGACAGCGTGGAACATACGGATGTTGTCATCGTCATTGGGGCAAACCCAACCGATGGCCACCCCGTCTTTGCATCGCGTTTGAAAAAACGTCTGCGCGCTGGCGCGAAATTGATCGTGATCGACCCACGTCGCATTGATTTGGTGAAATCGGCGCATATTGCAGCATCGCATCACCTGCAATTACAGCCCGGCACCAACGTGGCTGTCGTGACAGCATTGGCGCATACGATCGTGACCGAAGGGCTGATGGATCAAGAGTTCATTCAAACCCGCTGTGATTGGAACGAATTCCAAGAATACGCAGAATTCGTATCCCAAGATCGCCACAGCCCAGAGGCCACCGAATTGTTGACCGGTGTACCAGCTGCAGAATTGCGCGCAGCGGCGCGTTTGTTTGCAACAGGTGGCAATGGCGCGATTTACTATGGCCTAGGCGTGACGGAACACAGCCAAGGGTCCACAACCGTTATGGGCATTGCCAACCTCGCCATGTTGACCGGTAACATTGGTCGTCGCGGTGTGGGTGTGAACCCGTTGCGCGGACAAAACAATGTGCAGGGGTCGTGTGATATGGGGTCATTCCCCCACGAATTGCCCGGCTACCGCCATGTCAAATTGCCCGAGGTTCGTAATATTTTCGAACAGGCTTGGGGCGTTGAAATTGATCCAGAACCCGGTTTGCGCATTCCAAACATGTTGGACGCCGCCGTCGATGGCACGTTCAAGGCGCTGTATTGCCAAGGCGAAGACATCTTGCAATCTGACCCTGACACCAAACATGTGGCTGCAGGTCTGGCTGCGATGGAATGTGTGATCGTGCACGATCTGTTCCTGAACGAAACCGCAAACTATGCGCATGTGTTCTTGCCCGGATCAACATTCTTGGAAAAGGATGGCACATTCACCAACGCCGAACGTCGGATCAACCGTGTTCGTCGCGTGATGGCACCGCGCAATGGCTATGCAGATTGGGAAATTACCCAAATGTTGGCCAATGCTATGGGCGCGGGATGGAATTATTCCCACCCCAGCGAAATCATGGCCGAAATTGCAGAAACCACCCCATCTTTTGCCAATGTCACCTATGATCTGCTTGAGCAAAAGGGATCGGTTCAGTGGCCGTGTAATGACGCCACCCCCGATGGCACGCCATTGATGCACGTCGATGGATTTGTGCGCGGCAAGGGGCGGTTTATTGTCACCGAATATGTGGCCACCGATGAACGCACTGGTCCGCGGTTCCCATTGCTGCTGACCACAGGTCGAATTTTGTCGCAATATAACGTGGGTGCACAAACGCGTCGTACCGATAACGTTGTCTGGCATGATCAGGATGTATTGGAAATTCACCCCCATGACGCCGAAAACCGCGGCATCAATGATGGTGATTTCATCAAATTGGCGTCACGGTCGGGTGAAACCGCGCTGCGTGCAAAAATCACCGATCGTGTGGCGCCGGGGGTTGTGTACACCACATTCCACCACCCTGATACGCAGGCCAATGTGATTACCACCGATTATTCGGATTGGGCGACCAACTGTCCCGAATATAAGGTGACGGCCGTGCAAGTCAGCCCATCAAACGGTCCAACTGATTGGCAAGAGCAATATAACGCCCAAGCCGCACAGTCGCGCCGCATTTTGCCTGCGGCGGAATAAATTATGGAACGTGCGCCCAGTATTTTGGCGCAGGGTTTGTCCATCACATCTGATGGGCAAACCGACGTTGCGTATGATGTGCCGAACGAAACGGCCGTGGCCGTATCTGTTAATGGCACCACCCACGCGGTGATGATGGCAACCCCGCAACATTTGCGTGATTTTGCCATCGGATTTGCCCTGACCGAAGGCATTTTGACAGACACAGACCAGATACGGTCGCTGGACATCATCGATCATCCAAACGGGGTCGAGGCGCAATTTTGGTTGACCGACGAAACCGCCCAGCCATTTTTGGCCCGCCGTCGCGCGATGGCAGGACCTGTGGGCTGTGGTTTGTGCGGGATCGACAGTTTGGATCAGGCGGTTCGGACTTTGCCACGGGTGGGCGATGATACAGCCCATTTCCCAGCGGATCAGATTGTATCAGCCTGCGATGAACTGCAACGCCAACAACCCCTGCATGATGTGACGCATGGTGTGCATGCGGCTGGATTTTTGACGCGCGATCATGGGATCACCATCGTGCGCGAAGATGTGGGCCGCCATAATGCGCTGGATAAATTGATCGGCGCTTTGCGGCAGTCAGGCGTTGATCCGGCAACTGGGGCCATTGTGTTAACATCGCGGGTTTCGGTTGAAATGGTACAAAAAACCGCGCTTGCTGGCTGCGGCATGATCATCGCAGTATCGACCCCGACGTCACATGCGCTGGATCTAGCGCAATCTGCAAACATTACATTGTGCGCGATCACGCGTTCAGGGCGAACCGTGTGTTTTGCCCATCCACACCGACTAGAAGGAAACAGCTAACATGGCCCCCGAAAAAATGGTCCGCATGGCCAATCAAATTGCTACGTTTTTCAAAACCCAACCCGGCACAGATCAGTCGGACAAAGTCGCCGCACATCTGCGCGATTTTTGGGAACCTGGCATGCGCCAACGGTTGAAAGATTACATTGCCGCAAACAACAGCGCGGAATTGGATGACATTGTGGTGCAGGCCGCCAAACAACTGTGACATGGTGCTAAACGCAAGTAAAACCATCGCTGATCCATCGGCGGTGGTTTTTTCGTTTCCACAGGTATTTTTACAGATATCGAAATGGCGGATTTCCGGCAATTTTCACGACGGAAAAATGGTGCTGCTGAGTAGGATTGAACTACCGACCTCTCCCTTACCAAGGGAGTGCTCTACCACTGAGCTACAGCAGCACTCTGTGCGCCGCTGATTAGACGGAATTTCGCCAATGTGCAAGACTAATCTAGACGCTTTTTAAGCATTATTGTAAAGATGATCCATGACAAGCAGTAAATCAAACATAAACCCAGAAAAATCAGCAAAAAACCGGGATGACCGGTTAAAAGCCGCGTTGAAAGCAAACATGGCCAAGCGCAAGGCACAGGCCAAAGCGCGCGCAAATACAGCTGTACAGGGTGGCGAGGCGAAGAAGGAACAATAATGGATTCGATTTTAGTCAAAGGCAATGGCCCACTTAGCGGACAAATTCCGATTGCAGGGGCCAAAAATGCCTGTTTGACGCTCATGCCCGCCACGTTGCTAAGTGACGAGCCATTGACGTTAACAAACGCGCCTAGGCTGTCCGATATCAAAACAATGTCGACACTTTTGGCGTCGCTTGGAGCCGAAGTCAGCAGTCTTAATGACGGTTTGGTTTTGGCCATGTCATCGCATGACTTGAACAATCTGACCGCTGATTACGATATTGTGCGCAAAATGCGGGCGTCTAATTTGGTGCTGGGCCCGTTGTTGGCCCGTGCAGGGCAGGCAATTGTATCATTGCCGGGGGGCTGTGCGATTGGCGCGCGTCCTATGGATTTGCATATCGCAGCCCTAGAATCGCTTGGTGCCGAAATCGAGCTGCGCGATGGGTATTTGCATGCCAAGGTGGCGGGCAGCCGATTGAAAGGCGCGGTGCATAACATGCGTTTTGCGTCTGTTGGGGCCACCGAAAACTTTGTTATGGCTGCCACCTTAGCCAAAGGGACGTCAGTGTTGAAAAACGCAGCGCGCGAACCTGAAATTGTTGATCTGGTTCACTGCCTGCGCAAAATGGGTGCGCAGATCGAGGGCGAAGGGACATCAGAAATCACGATCCAAGGTGTTGATCGTCTGAATGGCGCCACCCATCCCGTGGTTGTGGATCGCATCGAATTGGGAACCTATATGCTGGCACCAGCGATTGCCGGCGGTGAAGTCGAGTGCCTTGGCGGTTCGATCGAATTGATTCAGTCCTTTGTTGATAAATTGGACGCCGCCGGTGTTGATGTCACGCAAACGCAATCGGGTATTCGGGTCAAACGTCGTGCTGATCATATCAATGCTGTGGACGTGCGCACCGAGGTATTTCCAGGCTTTCCGACCGACTTACAGGCACAAATGATGGCGCTGATGTGCACGGCGCAGGGTGTCAGTAAGCTAGAAGAAACCATTTTTGAAAATCGCTTTATGCATGCGCCCGAATTGATGCGCATGGGGGCAGATATCGACGTGAATGGCGGGACTGCCACGGTGACTGGCGTGGATCAATTAAAGGGTGCACCTGTTATGGCGACAGATTTGCGGGCCTCTGTTTCGCTGATCTTGGCTGGACTGGCCGCGCAGGGCGAAACAGTTGTCAGCCGTGTTTATCACCTTGATCGAGGTTATGAAAAACTGGTCGAAAAACTGTCGGCCGTTGGCGCACATGTCGAACGGGTGTCCAGCAATGGCTGATGCCGAATTTTCCGATGGTGCAGAACGTCCCGTAAATCTAGGGGCGTTTGATACTGATGATCTGCGCATTATTTCTGCGCTTGCGCAAGATGCCGTTTTACCTGCAACAGAAATCAAATGGCTGCGTCGGGAACGTAAATTGGCCCTGTTGGTCAACCGTTTCCGATGGGAAGACGTCGATCAAGCCAAATCCCAACGCCGGCCTGTGGAACGTGTGCAGTCCTTGTTGGTGATAAACCAAGTGTCTGCTGTTGCTTCACAAGGTATTGATCCGCGCGATCGTGATTTGGTGTTGTCGGTCCTATCGCTTGATTTTGATGGTCCCGATGACGGGGCTGGTCACGTTGTGATCACCTTGGCAGGCGATGGGGCGGTGCGGGCAAGCGTGGATGCCCTGGATGTAATGTTGCGCGATGTTACACGTCCCTATGTCGCGCCCTCGGGCAACGTGCCGCAACACAAAGTGTGACCATAGACTTGTAGTGGGGCGGCATGAATTGTATGGCTTGGTCACAAACGAAAGCGATATGACATGCCCGTATTTCTAAACGCACAAGATCCTGAATTTGAAACCCAGTTTCAGCAATTGCTGTCCGCCAAACGCGAAGACAGCCCCGACGTGGATGATACTGTTGCAGGTATCATTGCCGATGTTCGCGCCCGTGGCGATGCCGCTGTTTTGGAATTGACCGCCAAATTCGATCGTATGGATATTACGGCGGATCAGTTGCGCTTTGGTCCAGCGGAAATTGATGCGGAAATTGCCAAGGTATCGGATGCTGATCGCGCGGCATTGGAATTGGCGGCGGATCGGATCCGCGCCTATCATGAACGGCAAATGCCCAGCGATGCCTATTGGACTGATGAAACCGGCGCAGAATTGGGATGGCGCTGGACCCCTGTTTCGGCTGCGGGCCTGTATGTCCCTGGGGGATTGGCCAGCTATCCGTCATCGGTGTTGATGAATGCCATTCCGGCCAAGGTGGCGGGGGTTCAGCGTTTGGCCATTACGGTGCCGACGCCCGATGGTATTTGTAACCCGCTGGTGCTGCTTGCTGCGAAATTGGCCGGCGTTGACGAAGTGTACCGCATCGGCGGCGCGCAGGCCATTGCGGCACTGGCCTATGGTACCGAAACGATTTCACCAGTCGATAAAATTACGGGCCCTGGCAACGCCTTTGTCGCGGCGGCAAAACGGCGCGTGTTTGGCAAAGTGGGCATTGATATGATTGCGGGGCCATCGGAAATCTTGGTGATTGCAGATGGTGACAATGATCCCGATTGGATCGCACTTGATCTGCTTAGTCAGGCAGAACACGATGAAAGCGCGCAATCAATCTTGATTACTGATGATGCTGAATTTGGTAATCAAGTGGCACAGGCCGTCGACAATCATTTGAAAACACTTGAACGACGCGACATTGCTGGACCCAGCTGGCGTGATTATGGCGCGGTGATCGTTGTGCCCGACTTGGACGTTGCGGCACAGCTGTCCGATCGCATTGCGCCGGAACATTTGGAATTATGCGTGGCCGATCCTGTGGCCTATAGTCAACAGATCACCCATGCCGGTGCTATATTTTTGGGCGCATGGACGCCCGAGGCAATCGGCGACTATGTGGGTGGACCAAACCACGTTTTGCCAACTGCGCGTTCGGCACGGTTTTCCAGTGGCCTGTCGGTGATGGATTTTGTCAAACGCACGACATTGGCGCGCATGACACCGGACGCCCTGCGTGCAATTGGCCCTGCGGCAGAAACGCTGGCCACATCTGAGAGCTTGCAGGCCCATGGTCTGTCCGTCACGGCACGTTTGCAAAAATTAAATCGCTAAACTGCGAATTTGGCATGCAGGGTGCATTGTATTCCTGCGTGGGTTGGGTTTAGCTGATATCCAGATTGGAAAATAACACATGAGCCGTATTGCACATATCGACCTTGATGATCGTAATCTGCCGCCGCCCACGCCTGAGATTGAACAGGAACGGCGCGTAGCGATTTTTGATTTGCTTGAGGATAACACATTTGACCTGCCCAAGCGCGATGATCGCATCGTGCCCGAAGGCCCGTACAAAGTTGCCCTGTCCATTCGTGAAAAACGTCTGGTCTTTGATATCGCAACCGAGACGGGGCAAAGCGCGGTCGAGTTTCATTTGTCACTGTCCCCCTTTCGCCAAGTCGTCAAGGATTACTGGGCCATTTGCGAAAGCTATTATGACGCGGTCAAAAACATGCCGCCCAGCCAAATCGAAACGATTGATATGGCCCGTCGTGGTATCCACAACGAAGGTGCGCGGGTGCTGGCAGAGCGGCTAGAGGGCAAAGCCATCGTCGATAATGACACGGCGCGTCGGTTGTTCACATTGATCTGTGTTCTACATTTCGGGGGCTGATCGTGTTGCGGGACATGCCACAATCTGTCCTGTTTTGCTGTGACCATAATGCGGTCCGATCCCCCATGGCCGAGGGGATCATGAAGAAATTTTATGGCACCGATACCTATGTGCAATCTGTCGGTGTCATGAATGATTTGGAAATTGACGGTTTTTCTATTGCCGTATGTCAAGAAATTGGGGTCGAACTGTCACGCCATAGGTCCCGCAGCTTTGATGAAATGGAACAATGGGGTGATGATTTGTCATCATTCGATTTGATTGTGGCTTTGTCCCCTGCAAGCCAACGGCGCGCATTGGAATTGACCCGTTATTTTCACCTAGATGTCGAATATTGGCCAATTATGGACCCAACTGGACTAGGCGAAACACGAGACACTAAGTTAACCGCCTATCGACAAACCCGCGACCAAATCGCGGATCAGCTGATAACACGGTGGGGTAAACCGTTGGGGGAATGATATGAACGTGATCGAGACATATTTTAACGCGTTTAATAATGGTGACGTACAGGGCATGTTGGATTGTCTGTCTGATGATGTGGCCCACCATGTCAACGAAGGACAAGTCCGCATCGGCAAGGACAAGTTTGCATCATTTTGCGAACATATGAACATCTGTTACAAGGAAAACCTGACCGATATCGTTGTGTTCACAAATGACAACAACACCCGCGGCGCGGCGGAATTTACAGTCAATGGGACCTATTTGAAAACGGACGGTGATTTGCCGGCAGCCCACGGGCAACAGTATTGTTTACCCGCGGGATCGTTTTTTTCGCTTGCAGATGGAAAAATTACACGCGTCGTTACCTATTACAATTTGTCCGACTGGATTGCACAGGTTTCATGATTGACCTGCGTATTTTGACAGGCGATGCGCTGCAGGCGGCGTTGGACGATGTCGCCCAGCTGCGTATTTCGGTGTTTCGTGATTGGCCATATCTTTATGATGGCGATATCGAATATGAACGTAAATATTTGCAAACCTATCGTGATAGCGCAGCGGCGATTTTGGTTGGTGCGTTTGATGGCGATCAATTGGTGGGGGCATCAACGGGCACGCCGATGGATGACCATGCACAGGATTTCGCGGATGCCTTTGCACAGACAGATTATAATTTGAACGATTTGTTTTATTGTGCTGAATCGGTTTTGTTGCCGGACTATCGCGGTCAGGGAATTGGACATGCCTTTTTCGAATATCGCGAAGCGCACGCGCGTAAATTGGGGTTTGATTATGTCACCTTTTGCGGTGTCATTCGCCCAGATGATCATCCACTGCGACCCAAATCATATCGCCCGTTGGATCCGTTTTGGACCAAGCGGGGATATAAAAAACTGACCGGTGTAACCGCGCAGTTTCAATGGAAAGACGTGGATCAGCCCGAACAAACGGGCAAACCGTTACAGTTCTGGATCAAACCGGTTTAGGAGATATCCTGCATTGCGGTCAAAAATGCGCGGATTTCATCCATGGAATTATAATGGCACATGGACACGCGCACGCAATCTGACCAGCCCAATGGATTTAGGATCCCACCGGAATAGTGGTCTGCCTTGCGTGTATGTGTTCGGATGCCACGTTCGTTTAGGGCTGTGACCAACTCAGTCGATGCCCGTCCCGCAATTCGAAACGATACCAATCCTTTGCGTGATGGGTTATCAACGCCGCCAATGATTTCGACATTTTCAAGATCCGCCAGCCCCTTGAGGTTGCCAATCCCATGGATCATTGCATCGGTCAACTGGGTTTCATAGGCCAATATAGCTTGCCCCGCGCCTACCAAACGTTCGCGTCGGTTGGGGGATGGGCAAACCTGGCTGCCGAGCCAGTCCATATAGTTTACGACATCCGACATGGTCGCATAGCTGCCCGTGTCGCGTGTTCCCAGTTCCCAATTTTGCTGCGGCCCATCCAGTAGGCATTCATGATCTAATGCGGTTAATCGGTCTGCGACCCATGCAAAGCCATAGCCATGACGCGAAAACATTTTGTATGGGGAAATAGCATATCCGTCTATATCATAACTGTCGATGTCCAATGTGCCGTGGGCCGCGTTTTGGACGCCGTCAACGATGATAAAACAGTCAGGCGATGCGGCGCGGATGGCGGCGACGATTCCTGCCAAATCAACTCCCATCCCCGTCACGGGCGAGGCATGCAAAATCGTGGCAACACGGGTATTGTGGTTGACGACATCTGCATAGGCCTGCGGTGTCACAAGACCTGTTGCATCATCATGTGCCACACTTAGGTAGGGGCGATCTGACACCTCGGCCCAATGTTTCAATGCGCTGCGGGTTGCGGGGTGTTCAAAGGTTGATCCGACGACATTGCCACCATCAGGCGCACCAACTGTTGCCGTGCGCACCAGACGAAACAACAGCTCGGTCCCGCTTTCACCCACAAAAAACTGGCCCTTTTGTGTGCCGAACAAATCGGCTGCATCTGATTTGGCCTGTTTGATTATATCAACCAACGCATGTGATGCTGGGTTGTCGCGCCCTTGGTTGTCGGGAATTGCTGCAAATTTTGTCGACGTGTCCACAACCGATTTCAACGTCAAAGCACCGCCGGCATTTTCAAAAAAGATGCGTTCGCCGGAAAAAGGGCAGGTATCAACATGTGCAAATTTTTCGCGGATTACTGGCAGAATGTCTGAAATCGTCTGTGTCATTCGTTTACTCGCTTTGGCTAGGGTCGCATTATCCATATCCAGATTTAGGGCAAAAGCAATGGGAAACCAGATTTCATTTTTGCGCCCCTTGCGTTGGATGTCGCAAGGTGTAATCTGCCAAGCAAAGGGGAAGTTATGTCAGATTTTGTAACGCTATACGAAATGGGCCCACGCGATGGTTTGCAAAACGAACCTGATTTGATCGCGACACAGGATAAAATTGCATTGGTTGATCGCTTGTCTGCATGTGGACTAAAACATATCGAAGTGACCAGCTTTGTCAGCCCGAAATGGGTGCCACAAATGGCAGATGCGGCCCAAGTACTGGCCGCGATTTCACGCAAACCTGGTGTGGTCTATGCTGCGCTGACACCGAACATCAGGGGCTTTGAAAATGCGTTAGCAGCGGGCGCAGACGAAGTGGCGATTTTTGCCTCTGCCTCAGAGGGGTTTAGTCACGCGAACATCAATTGTTCGATTGCGCAAAGCATTGAACGTTTTGCCCCGATCATGGATGCCGCACGTGATGCAGGGGTGCGTGTGCGCGGATATGTGTCATGTGTAACGGATTGCCCCTATGATGGGTCTGTAACACCAAGCGCGGTTGCAGACGTCGCCGCAAAATTAATGGCGCTGGGATGTTATCAGGTGTCTTTGGGCGATACGATTGGGGCTGCAACCCCCAAAAAAACAACCGAAATGTTGACCGCTGTCTTGACCCAAGTTGCGGCACAAAACTTGGCTGGGCATTTTCATGATACCCAAGGCCATGCGATTGATAATATTGCCGTTTCTTTGGATATGGGATTGCGCGATTTTGATGCTGCCGTTGGTGGGTTGGGGGGATGCCCCTATGCCCCTGGTGCGCAGGGCAATGTTGCAACGGAACGTGTCGTGGAATTTCTACATGCGCAGGGGTTCGAAACGGGAATAGACCGCGAAAAATTGAATGCGGCTGCGGTTTTTGCCAAGGAATTGCGTAAATGAATGCAAAATTTGAAACATTGAATGTCACGCGCGACGACGCAGGGGTCATATCGTTGGAACTGGCGCGGCCTGATAAACGCAACGCAATGTCCGGTGAAATGATTTCAGAGCTGACGCAATTTGCGAAATCTGTTGGTGACGATAAAACCGCACGGGCTGTCATTTTATCGGGGCAGGGTTCCGTATTTTGCGCAGGTGGTGATTTAGGTTGGATGCAACAACAGATACAGGCCGACCGCCCCCAACGCATGGCCCAAGCCCGAAAACTGGCCGAAATGTTGTTTGCACTGAATACGATGCCGTTGCCATTGATTGGGCAGGTGCATGGCGGTGCATTTGGGGGTGGCGTGGGCCTGTGCAGTGTTTGTGATGTTGTCATCGCCGCACAAGAGACCAAGTTTGCATTCACGGAAACGCGGCTGGGGCTGATCCCCGCAACCATCAGCCCCTATGTGTTGGCGAAAATGGGCGAACGGAATGCGCGGCATGTTTTCATGTCATCGCGTGTATTCACTGCCAAAGAAGCTGTTGATTTAGCCTTGGTCAGCGATGTTGTTGACATGGCAGATTTGGCCGATCGCGTGCAGGCCGAAATTGATCCGTATTTATCCGTCGCACCAGGGGCAGTTGCTGCATCGAAATCATTGGCGCGTTCACTGGGGCCACGTATCGATCCAGATGTGATAGAGGATACAATCATCCGACTAGCGGACACTTGGGAAACAGAAGAGGCGTCGCATGGAATCGATGCATTTTTGAATAAAACCAAACCCCGCTGGGCGTGATCCAGCCGCGCCTTAGCTAAGTCCGTTGAATGGATTGTAAGTGCTGTAAAATCTGCGGACCAATTGGGGTGGGGCGCTGGGAATTGGCATCCACCTGCACTTGTGCAAAAAAACCCAACGCAAATGCGCGTGCCTCTTGGTTTCTAAATAAACCAATGTCATAGCGCCACGATGTACGCCCAATGTGCGTTACGCATAGGCCAAGATGAATTTTGTCTGGATAGGCGGCCTGTTGCAGATATTTGCATCCACTTTCGACAACGAAAAACTGCACGTCAGTGAAATCAAAAAAACCACGTTCCCTTTGCCAATTCGTAACAGCCGTATCGATTAATGAATAATGAACGACATTATTCATATGGCCATAGGCATCATTGTCCATCCACCTGGTATCAAGGGATTGGAATTCAAAAAAATCTGTTCTGTGATCAAATGCGTTTTCTGTCATGGATCCATCATTCCCCAAGGTCGGTAAAATGACAAATGGTATTTGATGACGCTAGGTAATATTCGCATGTCTTGAACTGCGCTTAAATTTCTATCAAGGTTTCGAAAACCAACTGGAGGTATGGAAAATGCAGTTCACAGAAAAAACAGTTGCTATTGTGACAGGTGGGGCGTCTGGCTTGGGTGCCGCGACAGTACGTGCTTTGCGTGCACAGGGCGCACAAGTTACAATTTTCGATATGAATGCAGAGCTTGCTGCGCAAGTTGTGGCCGAAACAGGTGCCAGTTTTATTCAGGTTGATGTCACAAACCCCCAACAGGTTGCTACAGCCGTAGCCAGTGTTGCGCAGGCAGGTGGGTTGCATATTGCCGTTAACTGCGCCGGTATTGGGCCTGCGGCCAAAACTGTGTCACGCGATCAGGCGCATGATCCAGAATTGTTTTCCAAAGTGATTTCAGTGAACTTGATTGGAACATTCAATATCGCATCGCAAGCTGCATTGTGGATGACACGCAATGACGCTTTGTCGGATGATGGGGCACGGGGGGTCATTGTCAACACTGCCTCGGTCGCGGCATATGATGGGCAAATCGGGCAAATTGCCTATGCCGCATCAAAAGGCGGCATTGTCGGAATGACATTACCAATGGCGCGCGATCTTGCACAAACTGGTATACGGGTTGTTTCCATTGCGCCGGGGTTATTTTTAACACCGCTTTTGGAATCGCTACCCGAAGATGTGCAAACATCACTGGGCCAACAGGTCCCGTTCCCATCGCGTTTGGGGAAACCGGCAGAATATGCCAAGATGGTCTGTCATATTTTTGAAAATGACATGCTAAATGGTGAAACAATTCGACTAGACGGTGCCATACGCATGGCGCCACGATAAACGCGGCCGTGTTACTGGGTGCGCAGTATGCGGAAAAACGCAGATGCGCCCCAACCCGCAACGACAGCTATGACAAGCGATAGTAACGCGTATAAAAACGGTTTTTCGTGGGCAAGCGTGTATAAGAAATCTTCCATCCCGACTTTGCGAACGTCGATGGTCGTTTCAAAGCTTGATACGACAGCACGATCGCGGGTCAAATAAATTTTCGTTTTATAATCGCCGGCGGTTAAATTTGCCGGCATCGGGATGCGGGTTTGGAATAATGTGTCTTGATCCAATAAAACGCCATTTTCGTAGATACCGAATTTGCCCTGTGTTTCACGGATCCGTTTTAACGCATCATTGAATACTTCGGTATCTGTGACCCGGGTGTCCACGGCACGAATGGCACGAGGGATTGAAATGCGATGGCGCAGATCCTCGGTATCAGAAATAATGTCCAGCCATGGCATCGACGTTGAAACGGCGTAAAAACTGGGCGCAGCGTCGACTTCAATTTCGTCGGTGTTCATCCATATTCCGAACTTGCGTTCTTTTCGGCGAACTTTGACGCGTTCATTCGGGCCGACGATTGTCACAATGACGCCCAGTTTCCCATCAGGCTGGGGGGCATCGCGTTTGATTGCCCCAAATATCAAAATCTCTGATCCATCAAAATTGGCAGTGATTTGGACTTCGTCATGGTTCATACCTAAAACGATGTCCTCTGCCCTTAGGGCGGTCGCAACAAACAAAGACAGGATAAAAATCAGTCGGATCATGGCAAGATCGCCACGCGGCTGATCGAATACAGTTCTGCCGGTTCAATCAGCAATTCAAGCGCAATTTTGAAACAGACCAGCAAAACCATCGTGGCCAACAATATGCGCAACTGCTCTGCTTTCAACTTTGCGCCGATTTGGGTGCCAATTTGTGCACCGATCACCGCGCCCAACAACAGCAATACCGCCAACACAACATCAACTGTTTGACTGGTCACTGAATGCAAAACCGTTGTGAACGCGGTCACAAAAATAATTTGATACAGTGATGTTCCAACAACCACTTTGGTTGGCATATGCAGCAAATATATCATTGCAGGGATCATAATGAACCCGCCGCCAACGCCCATGATTGCGGATAAAACACCAACGCATAACCCCACGAACAACGGCGGAATAACCGAAATATAAAGGCCAGATGTCCGAAACCGCATTTTCAATGGCAATGTTTCAACCAGCCCACGTTTGCGGCGCACTGCGGGGGTATGGCCGTTTTTCTGACGGCGTATCGCACGCAGGCTTTCGATGAACATTAATCCACCAATCACACCCAAAAACACGACATAGCACAATCGCACCAGCAGATCGACTTGGCCCAGTGATTTCAGATAATTGAACAAGATCACGCCAAACGCAGCACCAATCAATCCGCCAATCACCAATATGGATCCCATTTTGAAATCCACGGTTTTTCGTTGCAGGTGGGCCAACACGCCTGATATTGATGACGCCACGATCTGGGTGGATTGTGTCGCAACGGCGACTGCGGGTGGGATACCGATGAAAAACAAAAGTGGGGTCAATAAAAACCCACCACCAACACCAAACATCCCGGATAAAATGCCCACGACCCCACCCAGGCCAAGGACCAGGAATATGTTCACCGATACTTCTGCTATGGGTAAGTAAAATTGCATTATTTGATTATCGCAGTCTGGGCTTAAATTGCAAGCAAGGTGTATGGTATTCGTCTAGCGTTCCTTGACATATGGTTCGCCCCCTGCGCGTGGGGGGATGGCTTTGCCAACAAAGCCGGCCAAGATGACCACAGTCAACACATAAGGTAGCGCATCAAGCAGTTGTACTTGGACCTTAAAGCCCGCGTATTTTTCGATTAAATCTGGGCGCAGTGCCAAGGCCTGTAAAAATCCAAACAGTAAACACGAATACAGGGCATACCACGGGCGCCATTTGGCAAAAATGAGCGCCGCCAGTGCGATATATCCGCGCCCTGCGGTCATATCCTTGACGAAACCAGCCTGCAACGCGGTCGCCATATAGGCCCCTGCAATGCCGCAGAGCACACCACAGATCATCACTGCGCTGTAACGCAATCCGATCACGGATATGCCTGCGGTGTCGACTGCCTCGGGTGCCTCGCCCACGGCGCGCAGACGCAAGCCAAAGCGTGTGCGATACAGAACCCACCATGACGCAGGCACGCATGCCAGCGCCAGATAAACCAAAATGGAATGGCCTGAAATCAATTCAGCATAGATTGGTCCGAAAAACGGCACCCCCTCTAGCGCAGAGGCAAAGGGCAGATCCAGTGATTCAAACCGTGCGCCCCCAAACAACGATGGTGTTCTGCCGCCTTGTTGGAACCAACTTTGCGCCACCAATACGGTCATGCCGGCTGCCAAGAAATTGATCGCAACACCGGAAATCAATTGGTTGCCGCGAAAGGTGATGGACGCCAGTCCATGCAGGATTGACAACGCCAGTGATGCAGCGATCCCTGCCAATAATCCCAAGAACACCGAACCTGATGCAAAGGCAACAGCTGCCGAAAAAAACGCAGCTGCCAGCATTTTGCCCTCTAGGCCGATGTCGAAAATACCTGCGCGTTCTGAAAACAGCCCCGCAAGACAGGCCAACAACAATGGCGTGGCCAAACGCAATGTCGAATCTGATACGGTTAACAAGTCGATAAAAAATTGCATGGCTTTACCCCTTGTTCCGGTTCAGTTTGACAAAGATTTTTTCCAAAGGCGCGCGCACCATGTTGTCCAGCGCACCCGTAAATAAAATCACCAAGGCTTGGATCACAACGATCAATTCGCGTGGGATGGATGTCCACAACGCCAATTCTGCGCCGCCTTGGTACAAAAATCCGAACAAGATTGATGCCAAAACCACGCCGAACGGATGGCTGCGCCCCATCAGTGCCACTGCGATGCCGATAAACCCAGCGCCCTCGGTCATGTTCAAAATCAACCGTTCGCTTTCGCCCATCGTTGTGTTGATGGCCATCATTCCCGCAAGCGCGCCGGAAATCAGCATGGCAATAACGGTTATTTTGACTGGGTTGATGCCTGCATATTTGGCCGCGGATTCAGATTGACCGAATGCGCGGATTTCATAGCCTAGCTTTGTGCGCCAAATCAGCACCCAAACAAAAAACGCAGCCAAAAGGGCTAGAAGCAAACTTACATTTGCAGGTGCAGCTTTGGAAAACTTAATCCCAAGCGGTGTCAACAGATCATGCAGCGTGGGCAAATGTGTGGCCATTGGAAAGCTGGCGGTAGCAGGGTCCATAGATGTCGGTGGCCGCAAGATATTCACAAGCAAATAGTTCAACAGCGCCGCCGCAATAAAGTTAAACATAATTGTGGTAATCACAATGTGGCTGCCACGCTTGGCTTGCAATATTGCAGGGATATAGGCCCAGGCTGCCCCCAGCAATGCCGCCCCGACCGAACAACCAATAATGGCTAGGGTCCAATGTGGCCAAGGAATATAAAGTGCGACCAATGCCACACCCAGCCCGCCCAGCATGGCTTGCCCTTCGCCGCCGATGTTGAACATGCGCGCATGGAATGCAACCGCAACGGCAAGACCTGTAAACATAAAATTCGTTGCGTAATACAGGGTATAGCCCCACCCATAGGTGGACCCAACGGCCCCCGTTACCATCATTTTTACGGCTGCAACTGGATCCTCACCAATGCCTATGATCACCAATCCAGAAATGACGGCTGCAAGAAACAGGGAAATTAGCGGGATCAGAACAATATCTGCCCAAGCTGGCATTTTTTGCATTATCTCATTCCCTCTGCGATACCAGCCATCATCAAACCCAATTCTTTTTCATCTGTTTGATCCGGCAGACGTTCACCCATAATCTGGCCATCAAACATGACAGTGATCCGGTCTGACAAAGATATGATTTCATCCAATTCAACGGACACCAACAAAATTGCTTTGCCTTGGTCACGCAGTTCGATGATTTTTTTATGTATAAATTCGATGGCCCCAATATCGACGCCGCGCGTGGGTTGACCGATAAGCAAAACATCTGGCTCGGCCTCGATTTCGCGGGCGACGACGATTTTTTGTTGGTTCCCACCCGAGAAATTCTTGGCTGACAATTTCGGGTTTGGCGGGCGCACGTCAAAGCGTTCCATTTTGTCAGCGGCATCAGCGTAAATTGCGCTGTTGTTCATGAAAATACCGGACTGATAGCGTTCCTTGCGATGATATCCAAAGGCGACGTTTTCCCACGCCATGAAATCCATTACCAAGCCTTCGGTTTGTCGGTCCTCGGGTACATGTGCAATTCCACTATCGCGGCGTGATTTTCCATCGCTGTTGGGGCCCGACAGTGGTAATTCGTGGCCCCGCATGCGCAAGGTTCCCGTCGCAGGCATATAGCCGCCCAAAACCTCAAGCAATTCGGATTGGCCATTTCCAGCAACACCCGCAATGCCCAACACTTCGCCAGCGCGCAGCGATAGGGATATACCCTTTAGCCGTTCAACACCGGCGTCGTCCCAAACGTGTAGGTTTTCAACCTCTAAAATTGGGGCGCCGGGCTGGGCGGGTTTTTTATCGACTTGCAGCAACACTTTGCGGCCAACCATCAATTCAGCAAGGTTTTGGGGATTGGTCTGTGATGTTTGCACTGTTGCGGTCATCTGACCGCGGCGCATCACAGAAACCGTATCCGTGATGTCCATGATTTCGCGTAATTTGTGTGTGATCAGGATGATCGTTTTGCCCTCTTCACGCAGGCGGCCCAGGATCCGGAACAGCTGATCTGCCTCGGATGGGGTCAAAACGCCTGTGGGTTCATCCAAAATCAAAATATCGGCTTGTCGATACAGCGCCTTTAGGATTTCCACGCGTTGTTGATGGCCCACTGACAGATCCTGGATCAATGCGTCTGGATCAACGTCCAATTCATATTCTTGGGCCAGTTCTGCCAAGGTTTTTCTGGCTTTGGCCAGAGACGGGCGCAATAAAGCCCCATCCTCGGCGCCAAGAATAATGTTTTCAAGCACGCTAAAATTCTGGACCAGTTTGAAATGCTGAAACACCATGCCGATTCCGGCTGCGATGGCGGCTTGGCTGTCGGGGATTTGCGTGCGTTTCCCGTGAATGAAAATTTCGCCTGCGTCGGCTTTGTAAAATCCATATAGAATGGACATCAGGGTTGATTTGCCCGCGCCATTTTCGCCAATGATACCATGGATTGTCCCGGGCATCACGCGGATGGAAATATCTTTGTTTGCTTGAACAGGGCCAAAGGCTTTTGAAATACCAACCAGCTCAATGGCTGGGGCGCCAGTTTCCTGCCGCCCCTGTGATTGCACCGATGTCATCTGATTTATTCGACTGGGCAGCTGTTGTCTGACATGTAATCGTGGACAGACAGTGCGCCCGATCCAATCGCTGCTGCTGCTGCGTCAACTGCGGCCTGCATATCGGCGCTGACCAATGCGGCGTTGTTGTCATCCAATGCATAGCCGACACCACCGTTGGACAGACCCATCACATTGAAACCGGTTTCCAGATTTTCACCTTGGGTAAAGGCATCATAAACGGCGTTGTCCACGCGTTTCATCATGGATGTCAAAACTTTGCCAGGGTGCATATAGTTTTGGTTGCTGTCCACACCGATGGACAAGATGCCTTCGTCTGCGGCGGTTTGCAGAACGCCAACACCTGTACCGCCTGCTGCTGCGTATACAACGTCTGCGCCTTGGGCGATTTGGGCTTTGGTCAATTCAGAACCTTTTACGGGGTCATTCCATGCAGCAGGTGTTGTGCCGGTCATGTTTTGGATCACGGTTGCGTCTGGGTTGACCGCTTTGGCGCCTTGGACATAGCCGCATGCGAATTTACGGATCAGCGGAATATCCATACCACCGATGAACCCAACGGTGCCGGATTTCGATGCTTGGGCAGCCATCATACCGACCAGATAGGATCCTTCGTGTTCGTTGAACACAACGGAACGTACGTTTGGTTTATCGACAACCATGTCAATGATTGTGAATTTTGTGTCGGGGTATTCATCTGCAACTGTTTCCAACGCCGATGCAAAGGCAAAGCCTGCCATCACGATTGGGTTTGCACCCGCTTCTGCAAAACGGCGCAGAGCTTGTTCGCGCTGTGCTTCGGATTGCAGTTCGATTTCGCGGAATGAATTGCCGGTTTCTTCGGCCCAGCGTTGTGCGCCAGTGAACGCCATTTCGTTGAATGATTTGTCGAACTTGCCGCCCAAATCGAAAATCAACGCAGGTTCAGCAAATGCTGCGCCAGCGCCAACAACCAAAGCAGTTGTCGCGCCCAGAATTTTTTTCATAAATGTCATGGTTCTCTCCCACAGATTACAGACTCAGTCTGGTTCCATTTGTTTTGGATGGACTAATAAGGCCGTGATATGCCGGAATGGTCAACCAGTTTTTCCAAGTTAACGTAAAGTCAGCCAGGCAAATCGTTTGTTTCCAAAGATTTCGCCAATACAAGTGCATCTGTGACACCACCACTGCGGGTTTTATAATACTGTTTGCGCACCCCAACCTGTGTGTATCCATTCGTGGCGTAAAACATTTTGGCCGGACTATTTGCGATACTGACTTCTAGGATAATGTTGGTTGCGCCACGCAATCGGCAGGCATGTTCGAACGCTTGTATCAGGATTTGGCCCTGGCCTGATCGACGGATTTTGTGGTCGACGATGATCATATGTAATTCAGCTTGGTCCATGATCGCAGTGCCAATGGCAAAGCCATTTGAATTTGCTGAAACGACGCAATTTGGATCGGTCAGTGCCTTGGCGTATTCGTCCGCGGTCCAAGGTCGTTGATCAGGTCCTGATGCCGCATGCAGATCGGCCATTTGTTGCGGGGTCATGTCAAACGCTGTGGCGCGGTATCCTTGGACGGGGCGGCATCCGCAGGCTTGATATAAAACGGGATCGGTTTGTCATGTCTGTCGGTCTGCGCTAGGCGCTGGCGTGCGACCAACGCAATGCGTTCGACCAATGTTGTGGTGTCGAGCTGTGGCAAGACAGGCAGGCCAAGTGCATCAGCGTCCGATTGTGGGCCCAGTGTCGCACTGGCAATACCGCTGTTACGCATGGCGTAATATATCTGATCCCGCGGGGCGGGCACAGTTGCCACCGCATTCTGGCGTTCATTTAGCCATGTTGCATCGAACTGGGTGACCCCAATCGCAGGAATATTTCGTGCAAGTGATAGCCCGCGCGCCAGTGACACAGAAATGCGGATTCCGGTGAAATTGCCCGGTCCGGTCCCAACGGCGATCGCTGTGACCGTGTTCCATGATTGGCCGGATTGTTTCAAAACATCGTCTAGCAGGGATGGGATCGTTTCTGCCTGTCCACGGGCCATTGGTTTCACAATATTTGCGCCAATGCGATCCCCCACAAGCACACAGGCCGCGCAATGCGCGGCCGATGTATCAAATGCGATTATGACTGGATCACAGTTCAACTGGGCGCACCTCGGCCACCTCGGGGATATAGTGGCGCAGCAGGTTTTCGATCCCCATTTTCAACGTCATTGTTGACGATGGGCATCCTGCGCAGGCGCCTTTCATTTGCAGGTAAACGACACCGCGTTCAAAGCCGTGAAATGTGATGTCCCCGCCGTCTTGGGCCACCGCTGGACGCACGCGTGTGTCTAGCAGTTCTTTGATTTGACCGACGATTTCTGCATCTGCACCATCATGGTTGTCGCCATGTTCCGCCGCGCCAGCCCCGATTAATGCAGGTTGGCCCGATTGGTAATGTTCCATGATCGCGCCCAATAGGGATGGTTTGATGTGATCCCAATCCACGTCGTCAGATTTGGTCACTGTGACAAAATCACGGCCCAAAAACACACCCGAAACGCCAGATACCGCAAAGATACGCTGGGCGAGTGGTGACGATTCTGTACCATCTGCGGATGGAAAATCGGCTGTTCCATCCTCAAGCACGGTTAGACCGGGCAGGAATTTCAGTGTCGCTGGGTTTGGTGTGGATTCGGTTTGAATAAACATGACTGGGCTCCATCTCTCGCCCAAGATATGGAATTTCGGACCAGTAATGTCAAGTAACTTAGACCGATTCTAAAGAGATTGTGTTAGCTCAAGCAAATCCCAAAGGTTCCCAAACCGATCGCGGAATTTGCATACGACGCCATATGTTTCGCGCCGTGGTGTTTCGATGAATGCGACCCCTTTGGCGCGATAGGCTGCGTAGTCACGTTCAAAATCATCGGTGTTCAGAAATACAAACACCCGTCCGCCGGTTTGATTGCCAATGCTTGCGCTTTGCTCTGCGGATGCGGCGCGCGCCAAAAGGATGTTGGATCCTTGCGCGCCCTTGGGGCGGATCAATACCCAGCGTTTGTCTGGTGTGAGCCGTGTGTCTTGGATAAGTTCAAACCCCAAGACACCGCAATAATAATCAATCGCGTCGTCATAGTCGGGAACAGTGATCGCAAACGCATGGATCGATTGTGTGTTCATGTCAGGGCGTCAAGTTGTTCCTTGGTCAGATTGCCCGGGACGATAGTGATTGGACAGGGCAGGGTGCCTGCGTTTTTCGACAGCTGGCTGACCAAGGGGCCTGGCCCCTTTTTGTCCAAGCCCGCGCCCAAAACCAAAATGCCGATTTCGGGGTCAGATTCGATATGGGCCAAAATTTCGGTAACGGCTTCGCCTTCGCGAATGTGCAATTCGGGGTCAATGTTTTGCCGATCTCGCATCCATTTGGCAAACACCTCATAGTGCGCCTCGATACGTTCGCGGGCCTCTTGGCGCATGAGGTCGCCGACACCGATCCAATGATTGAATTCATCTGGGGGAATCACCGACAAAATTGCGACACCACCCCCTGATTTAGATGCCCGCATTGCGGCAAACCGCATGGCATTCAGGCATTCGCGGCTGTCGTCTAATACGACCAAGAACTTGCGCATCTGGTTCCCCATTCATAGCGATTTTGCAGTGCTTAGTCTGCCGCTAGCAATGCGCCTGTGTCAAGAAGAACGTGGCTGCACACAACGCACCCCAATTTCAGGCCCCAGCACATATGGTTTCTAAAACTGCAAAGAGGGACGCGTTAATCGGATGTTACCTAACGAACCCGACAATATCATAGGCCTGCTGCAAAATGGGCTGCGCGATGTCGCGCGCGCGTTCTGCACCGCGGGCCAAAATGCGGTCAATTTCGGCAGGGTCCGCCATCAGACGTGACATTTCTGTTGAAATGGGGGCCAATTTATCAACTGCCAAATCCGCCAGCGCGGGTTTGAATTTGCCCCAGCCTGCGCCGGCATATTCTGTAATGACCTGTTGCGATGTTTGATCGGACAGTGCGGCATAGATATCGACCAGATTGCGCGCCTCGGGGCGGCCCGCCAGTCCGTCCAACGTGTCGGGCAGTGGTTCTGGATCGGTTTTGGCCTTTTTGAATTTTTTGGCGATGGTGTCGGCATCATCGGTCATGTTGATGCGTTCCATATCGCTTTCACCCGATTTTGACATTTTCTTGGACCCGTCACGCAGGTTCATGACGCGCGTGGCTGGGCCTTCGATCACGGGTTTCGTTTCGGGGAAAAAATCCACCTTGAAATCGTGATTGAATTTCTGCGCAATATCGCGGGTCAATTCGACGTGTTGTTTCTGATCCTCGCCCACTGGGACATGCGTGGCGTGATAGAGCAAAATATCCGCGGCCATCAGTGATGGATAAGCATAAAGGCCTAAAGATACCTTTTCCGCGTTTGATCCTGCTTTGTCTTTGAACTGTGTCATGCGGTTCATCCAACCGACACGGGCGACACAGTTGAACAACCATCCCAATTCGGCATGCTGGGACACTTGGGATTGATTGAACAAAACCGATTTTTCAGGGTCGATGCCGGATGCGATGAAACCTGCGGCCACTTCGCGGGTGGCATTGCGCAGCTCGGACGGGTCCTGCCAGACGGTGATGGCATGCAGATCGACCACGCAATAGATGGTTTCAAAATCCCCACCCTGCATATCAACAAAGCGTTTGATCGCGCCTAGGTAATTGCCCAAGGTCAAACCACCGGATGGTTTTATCCCGGAAAACACGCGCGGGGTGAATTTGGCGTTTACGTCTGTGGTCGCCGCATCAGTCATCTATATTCTCCGACTAGAAGTTTTGTTGCAAACCGTCTAACCCTAGGGTGATACCACGTCAAGCAAGAGGACCAAATGGATCACAATCGCCCACAGCCTATCCTAAACCCAATGCCATCTGTCATTATGGGATTGTTCGTTTTCATTGCTGGGATCGAGGTAATTTTTGTTCTGGGCTCTATGGGGATTTTAGGGGACGCATCTGCCATTGGTTGGCGCAATGCCGCGGTCAGCGATTATGCGCTGACACCTGCTGTATTGTGGTGGATGTTGGAACAGGGGCAATATCCGACCGATTTGTTGGTGCGCTTTGTGACGTATTCGTTTGTAAATGGGTCCACTGTCGGGGCAGGGATCGCCATTGCGTTATTGCTGGCAATGGGGCGCATGGTGGGACAGGTGTTTTCTGAATGGGCCACGTTGGTGATATATTTTGTATCAGCCATTGTGGCTGCCGTTGTCTTTTCTGTGTTTGCACCTGAAACGGAATGGCTGTTTGGCAGTTTTGTTGGGATCTATGGGTTGATTGGGGCCTATTCGTTCCTGAACTGGGTAGCGCTGCGTGCAGGTCACGGACCACAGGCACAGGCGTTTACATTGATTGCAATGCTAATGGGCGTGCAGTTGTTATTTGGTATGCTCTTTGGGTCGAATTTCACCTGGATCGCTGATTTGGCTGCGTTTTTTGCAGGCTTTGGCATTTCATTTTTTGTAGCCCCCGGCGGGCTGCGACGTATTCTGGCGGCCATTCGACGCGATTAACGGCTGCGGCGTAGGCTGGATTTCAGGTCCTGTACATCAAACGCGCCTAAGCTGCGCCCAGCGATCCCATAGACCACAATACCAAGCGCGATTAACCCCAGTGCAAGGGCGATCCGACTGGGGGCATCTGCGGCATAATCCATCACAACCATGGCCATGCACCACAGGGTGGCGCCCATGATCCCTGATGCAATACACATCCTTAGGACACGGGATTTAACCGTTGGACTGATGCGCGCCACATCCCCAAACTTGCGGGCAGACCCTGCCAATAGGGCGACCATGACCCACGATGACAGGGTCGTGGCGACAGCGGCCGAAATCCAGCCCAACCACGGCATCAGCCCCAGTGCAAGCGCGGCGTTTATGATCATGGACCACACTGCAAAGCGAAACGGTGTTTT
>Ga0255753_1000404_pt1 | contig 56567 bp, 51 predicted proteins | sample 041ome_10_FD_179953 | JGI IMG/M metagenome (GOLD analysis project Ga0255753, IMG submission 179953) | Coastal salt marsh microbial communities from the Groves Creek Marsh, Skidaway Island, Georgia - 041412US metaG (version 2) | ecosystem: Environmental > Aquatic > Marine > Intertidal zone > Salt...
ATATCCTCAAACCTTTTCCAATCGGCTGGCTCGACAGTAAAGTGAAGGGAGGACTGGGCATTATGCTGGATGATGTTCTGGCCGGTGTCTACGCGGCTATTTGTCTGCGGATAATAATTCAGCTGATTTCGCGCTAGCTTCTGCAGTCCTTTTTCTGGCCACGGCTGTCCTTTATGCCAGCCCTGTTATCTGTTTCAACAATCTGTGCGTTGCAATTCGGGATCGCTCGGTATTCCATAGCCACACTTGAATCTTTAATTAACTTGTTGATATTAATAAATAAAAAATGATCCAGGTCAGGTGGTTTCAGTCCTGAGCTCATCCGGCACAAGGTAACCAAGTAATGGCCACTATAGTTTCAGGCTTAAATCATGGCCTTGTTCGGCCGAGATGTTTATACTTGCACCCCCATTTTCAGGGCTCCTTGTGGTCTGCGCGGCAGGGCTGTTTCGAACAGGCGTGCTTACCGGCAACTTTAGCGACCAGAGAGCAGAATTGAACTCAAACTGAATATCCAGGAGTGGTAATTTCATGCGTGATTACATGCAATTTTATATAAATGGCGAGTGGGTTGATCCGGCGACGCCCCGATCTTTCGACGTAATTGATCCGGCGACTGAGGAAGTGGCAGGCCATATCAGTCTTGGTAGTGACGCTGATATAGATAATGCTGTTAACGCTGCTGCGAATGCCTTTAAAACCTGGTCAGTAACCAGCAAGGAAGAGCGCCTGGCGATATTAAATCGCATCGTTGAGGAATTCGAAAAAAGGGTTCCGGAACTGGGTGAAGCCATTACTGAAGAAATGGGCGCGCCAAAATGGCTGGCTGATGGTACCCAGGCAGCAATCGGGGTAAATCATTTTAAAACCGCTGTCTCGGTTCTGGAAAAGTTTGAATTCGAAGAAGATCGTGGCACCAGCCGTATTGCCAGAGAACCCATCGGTGTGTGTGGTTTCATTACCCCCTGGAACTGGCCTATTCACCAGATCTGCGCAAAGGTGGCGCCGGCACTGGCCGTGGGCTGTACCGTAGTCCTGAAGCCATCTGAAATTGCCCCGTTCTCCGCCAAGATATTTGCTGACATTCTGGATGCTGCTGGCGTTCCAGCTGGCGTCTTCAACATGGTTAATGGTCTTGGCCCGGAAGTTGGCCATGCCATAGCAGCGCATCCAATGGTGGACATGGTTTCCATAACCGGCTCCACCCGTGCCGGCATTCAGGTTGCCGAGGCGGCAGCAAAGACGGTTAAGCGAGTACACCAGGAGCTGGGTGGCAAGAGCCCCAACATTGTGCTGGAAGATGCTGACCTGGAAAACGCCATCAAGGGCGGCATTGCAGGAATTATGATGAATTCCGGTCAGTCCTGTCGTGCTCCCACGCGTATGCTGGTGCCGAACAAGTTGATGGACCAGGCATGTGAAATTGCCAAGGAAATGGCCGAAACCTGGACTCCAGGAGACCCCAAGCAGGATAGCCGCATGGGGCCGGTAATTTCCGAAACCCAGTGGAATAAGATCCAGGGTCTGATTCACAGTGGCATTGAGCAGGGTGCGAAAGTCGTGACTGGTGGTGAGGGCCGTCCGGAAGGTCTGGATAAGGGCTACTATGTAAAGCCTACTGTATTCAGGGATGTCAAAAATGATATGGAAATTGCACGGGAAGAAATTTTTGGTCCGGTATTAAGCATTATCGGATATGACAGTGAAGAAGAAGCTATCGAGATAGCTAACGATACCGAATATGGTCTGGGCGGTTATGTGCACAGCGAGGACATCGATCATGCCCGCGCGATCGCATCAAAAATCAGAGCAGGTTACATCAGTATTAATAATGCAGGTCTGGATCTGAATGCCCCTTTTGGCGGATATAAACACTCCGGCAATGGACGCGAATTCAGTGATCAGGCCTTTGGAGAGTTTCTGGAGTATAAATCCTTATTGGGTTATACCCCGGCAGCCTAACTTAAACGGGACTATGTGCCACTGTGTCAGTACAGTAAACGGACTGATTGGCATTGCAAAATCAGGCGGTTACATGTATCGTAGCGCCTTTTTTTGACCCCCCAAAAACTAGAGGAAATCATCAACAATGAGCAAAAGCTTAGAAGACTTATTGCAGAGTGTTGACAGCCCGGTTGACATGATGCGCAATTCCAAAATTGGCGCATATGTTTATCCTGTTGTAGCACCAGAATTTCATAACTGGCGTAGTGAACAGGCTGCATGGCGCGAATCAGCAGTGCTGTTCGACCAGAGCCATCACATGGTCGACATCTACATCAAGGGTCCGGATGCTATCAAATTGCTGTCAGACACAGCGATCAACAGCTTCGAGAACTTTCCGGTTAACCGCGCCAAACAGTACGTCCCTGTAAGCCACAGTGGTCACGTAATCGGCGACGGTATCCTGTTCCATCTTGCTCAAAATGAGCTGGTATTTGTAGGTCGTGCACCTTCAGCCAACTGGATTATGTACCATGCTGAAACTGGTGGTTATGACGTAGAAATCATTCATGATGATCGTTCTCCATCCCGTCCAATGGGTAATCCGGTCGAGCGTATTTCCTATCGTTACCAGATCCAGGGTCCTAATGCCTGGCCAATCATTGAGAAACTGCACGGCGGTGAGCTTGAGCAGCTGAAATTCTTCCACATGTCTGACATGAACATTGACGGTACTAAAGTCCGTACCTTGCGTCATGGTATGGCTGGTGCACCAGGCCTTGAAATCTGGGGCCCATATGCTGAAGGTCAGCGCATCAAGGATGCCATCCTGGAAGCAGGTGAAGAGTTCGGTATCGTTCCTGTTGGTTCACGTGCCTACGCTTCAAACACACTGGAATCTGGCTGGATTCCATCGCCTCTGCCAGCTGTTTACTCCGATGATCGTATGAAGTCATATCGTGAGTGGCTGCCAGCTCAGAGCTACGAAGGTACTGCTGCTATTGCTGGTTCCTACGTGTCTGAAAACATTGAAGACTACTATGTCACTCCTTACGAAATTGGCTACGGCCCATTCATCAAATTCGACCATGATTTCATCGGCCGCGAAGCCCTGGAAGCCATGCAGAATGATGACCATCGTAAGAAAGTAACATTTGCCTGGAACAAAGAAGACGTGGTTGCTGCTTACGCTACCATGTTTGAGAAAGGTCCAAATGTTAAATACATGGATATCCCCATTGCCAACTACGGCAACTCTTCTTTCGATGCCATCATGGGTGGTGACGAAGTTGTTGGTCTGTCCATGTTCTCTGGCTACAGCTACAACGAACGCAGCTGTCTGTCTCTGGGAACTGTTAACTCTGACATCGAGATTGGTACTGAAGTGGTACTGGTCTGGGGTGAAGAGCCAGCAACCGAGAAGACTACAGTTGAGAACTCTACTGCTATGAATATTCGCGCCATCGTGAGCGAAGTTCCATACAGTGAAGTTGCTCGTGATTCTTACGTTGAAGGTTCATGGCGTAAGAAATAAGAGTTTAACTCTTATGAAAAAGCCCGCTTTATGCGGGCTTTTTTTTGGCTGGATTTCTTGCGGACTGATTCGTAATACTGCCCGGGGTAGTTTGTGTATGCCTCAGCGATTTATAAGCAGCAGGCTCAGCAAGGCTGGAGACTATTGGGGGCACAAGAAGCAATCGGTAGAAGAGAGGTTAAAGAAAGTAAACGCGAGGATTAAGCTTCTGTGAAAACAAAAACTTCATTTCGTATTAAGTTGGAAGGAATCTGGTGTTTAATTTCTTCATGCAGCTGCGGGAGTTTTGACCAGTGCAGCCCCTGGTGGAAATGATGGGCGGTATGATAGCCAAGATTGCCGGTTAAAATATTGAACAGGCGATTGATATTGTTATACGAGGCCAGGTATTGATCATCAGTATCCAGTCCGGAGTGATGATCGTAAGTCACCCAGGCAGTGAAGCCAAGACTAATAATCATGGGCAGTACAAATAACAGCATGGCTGGTACAAATTTATACCAGCACAGCAGAACCAGAATTAAAAAGGTAAGCGTGGAATACACTATAAAGTCACGCTGAACCCGGACAAATTTTTTGCCCACTTGAAAACCTCTTAGATAAGCGGTGCCGGCGATGGTTAAGGTATATTCCAGGGCATTCATTGCATTGCCATCTTTTCGCTGCCAGGCGCTTTCATCTTTGCTCTGGTCAAGAAAATTTCTATGATGTCCCAGAACATGATGCAGTACCCAAAGGTTTGTTGTAGCCCCCGTGTGTAAGGCATAAAAAAACTCGAGGAGGCGATTCAGGGGTCTCAAAAAGAAGGTTGGCGTATGTTGATGATGATGATTCCATGCGCAAATAATTCCTTTCGGGATAATGATCAGCAGGAAATAAAGCAGCAGCCACCAGATATTTTCTACCAGGAAATATACAGTGAAATCGAGAATACTGAATAAAAGAACAATAAAAACCGGCAGGCGATCAGCAGCAAATCTAAACATAATAAAATCGGCCTGGAAAGCCACTGGTTTGGAGATGATTAATTTTCTGGAGTGTGTCAAAAAACACCAGAAATTCAGGCATGTAGTTTAAGTGTGAGTATACTCAAGTTAAGCCTGAAATTATACGGCTGGTGTCTGGAAAGCCGGATTTTACAGATTTTTGTGCATTGGAAATTGGTCATTTCAAGATTCCTTCAAGTAGAGTAATCTGGATCCTGAAATGAGTACTTTCGCCTAAACCAGTTGTTTATTATTGGTGATGCAATGCGCTCAACCTCTTCGCAACTTTCAAGGTTTCCTGTCTATGAAAATTTATGGCTTCTCACAGAAAAGTGATTCAGAGCTAAAGCTCCTTTCAGAAGTTAACCTTGTGGCAGAGCCGGCGGCACTTCGGGATCTGGCCTCCTTTCTCTATCGCTGCGCCGATGAAATGGAAGAGCAAAATGAAGACTGGGAACAGGGTCATTTTGATAGCAATGAAGTTGTTTGTCCGCACTTTGTTGTTTTTAATCCGGATATCGTTGATGAGTAATTTTTCCATCAATATAAATAGACATTAATAACAATTGGTTACGTGACCACTGCTATTCTTTTTGCCAGGAGGCGGGAGGGTTGTTAAGGATCAGTTCGCGGTGCGGGTAAGGAATCCTGATATCGTTGGCTTTGAAGCTATCCCATAATGCGAGCAGCACCTGACCGCGAATATTGGTCAGGCCGTTTTGTGGGTCCTTGATCCAGAAGCGTAGTACGAAATCCAGGGATGAATCACCAAATCCCGTCAGCCAGCACACGCTGGGCCTGTAACTCACCACCCGTTCAACTTCCTTGATTGCCTCAACTGCAAGTTCCGCCACCTGATGGGGGTCAGAATCATAGGCTACGCCGAATTTGACCTCAATACGGACCAGTTCATTGGAAAAAGACCAGTTAATAACCTGCTGGGTAATAAAGTCTTCATTGGGAATAAGATACTCAACACCATCACGGGTAATTACAGAGACAAACCGGGCCCGGAGCTCATTAATCCAGCCAAAGGTTTCTCCCAGCGAAATGGTGTCGCCGGGTTTGATGGAGCGGTCAGCCAGAATAATGAAGCCGGAGATAAAATTGGAGACAACTTTTTGCAGGCCAAAACCAATACCGATGCCTATTGCACCAGACAACAATGACAGTACCGATAAATCGATACCAATACTGGATATCGCAATAATCAAGGCAAAGACAATAAGGGTAATACGCAGTATTTTTCCCAGCAGGACTCTTAGCCCGGGTGATAGATCCTCGTTGCGTAATAGTCGTCTTTCAAAAAAGTTACCCACGGAAATCGCAAGCCAGAGAGTCACAATCAGCATCAAGGAAATTTTTAGAAGCAGTAATAATGAAACCCTGAAACCACTGATAGAAAAATCTGCGGCATCCAGAATACTGGATACATTTTCATTAATGCCGAGAATAGAAATTGCTACATAGATCCAGCCGGTGATGGCGATAAACCGGCGCAGCGGACGATTACGAATTGACTGGGTGACGACTGTAATTAACAGCCATACCATGGAGAATAATAGCGCCAGGTAGATGAGGTAACTGTTTGGCCAGTTCGCCGCACTTAAAATCAGCCAGATCACACTGATTTGAATAACAAAGAAAAACCATTCCAGACGCCGCAGTATTGAACTGATTATGCGAAGTAGCTCAGGGCTGTCTTTTATTTTCCGGGCTTTGCTTTCGAGCCAGGGCTTTGCCTGTCGGGCAAACAGCAGTGAAATTATATAGATAACAACAATAACCAGAATCTGTAACAGATTTCCTGTTTGCGTTACCTGATCCTTGAAAAACTGAAAAGCGGCAATCAGCGAATCAATAATTATTTGTAAATCAAAGGGCATATTTTTTTATAGGAAGTAATTTAGTTCCGGGTATTGAAAACAATAACTCCCAGAATACTCCGGGTGGATAAATATTCCCACGACTATTTGTCTCAATTATCGCTCTGGTTTACCAGTTTTTTTGCGTAACTTTGGTTGTTGGAAGGGCTGTGATTTTCAGAATTGATCAGAATAGCCCCGGGAAGCACAGCGTGACTTGTGCCTGGAACACTTGTTTACCACGTGTGGGCAGCGTTATATTTCAATGGGGGCAAAAGAAAAGGGCATCGGGGTCTACAACCACGATGCCCTTTAAATAAAACCAGACCGGCTATTATTCCATCAAGCCAGCTCTCAATGACAGCAGCCAGTGCTTAACTGAATCCACATCTTCCTCGGACAACAAGTGCCCAAGATTAGGCATGCCGCGACCCGCAAATGCGCCTTCGCGAACAACATTCTGGATGATGTCATAGGTAGCCGGTGCTGCATAACGCAGGTCAGCCAGTGCGCCACCGCTGGCACCACCGGCGCCATGACAGAGCATGCAATGTGTGGTGTACATATCTTCACCATGGGCAAGCACCGCCGGGTCATCATTAAACGGAATCGCGGTAAGTTCCGGTAACGGTATACCTTCAACCGGAATAATCTCGCTGCCACCCAAGCGGAAAGTCCAGAGTCGACCTTCAGGCTTATAGGCACCACTGGAGTTTGGTCCGATCAGGCCACTGGAGCCACCCCAGCCAACCAGAACGGAGAGATACTGAGTACCATCCAGTTCATAGGTCATTGGGGCTGCCATGATGCCTACACCCAGGTCTGCTTCCCAAACCAGTTCACCATAATCAGCGGTAAATGCCCTGAAGTAACCATCAGCGCCGCCCTGAAATACCAGGTTGCCGGCTGTGGCCAGAGTGCCGCCATTAATAGTGAAGTCATATTCCTTGACCCAGCGTGGAGCCCGGGCAACCGGATCCCAGGCCAGCAATACGCCCGGGGAGTCATAAACCGGGCCAGTACCCCCGGCATATTCTTCATCAGGGCGCACGGCCTTGTCTACCATAGTGCCCATGCCTATGCCCAGATTCCAGCCGGCACTTTCAACTTCCCAGTTTTCGTCATAGGAATAGGGGAACGCGCCACCCTGCATGGTAGGAACATAAAGCAGACCGGTATCAGGGCTGAAAGACATGGGATGCCAGTTATGGGCACCGGAAGGTCCTGGTGTCAGGAAAGAAATGGCATCGTCATAACGTGCCTGGGGCGTTTCGATGGGGCGCCCACTTTCCAGGTCGACACCTGAAGCCCAGGTTACCTGGGCATAGGGATCAGCGTAAATCAGGTCACCGGATTCGGCATCGAGAACATAAAAGAAACCATTCTTCGGTGCCTGCATGACTACCTTGCGCGGTAAGCCATTAATAGTGATTTCAGTCAGCATCATCGGTTGCACAGCGGTGTAATCAAAGTTATCTGCCGGTGTGGTCTGGTAATACCAGGCAACACTGCCGTCATCTACATTAAGGGCAACAATTGAGGACAGGTAGAGGTTATCACCGAAGCCTTCGCTGCGGTGTTCGTGGCTCCAGGGCGATCCATTACCGGTGCCGACGAAGACCAGGCGCAGTTCCGGGTCATAGATAATGGAATCCCAGGGATTACCACCACCACCGGCTTCCCACCAGTTGCCTGCCCAGGTAGCGGCAGCGAGTTCAACATCGGCATTCTCAAAACCATCCGCAGGATTCCCCGGTACTACCCAGAAGCGCCAATCGATATCGCCATTGTCGGGGTTGTAAGCAGTGAGATATCCACGTGTACCCAGTTCAGCTCCGCCATTACCGATCAGGACTTTACCGTCTGCAATTCGGGGGGCACCGGTAATGGTATAGGGTTTGCTCTGATCGACAGTGACCTCGCTCCAGACCACTTCACCCGTCGCCGCGTCCAGGGCAACCAGGCGACCATCAATAATGCCAGCAAATACCTTGTCATCATAAATAGCGACACCGCGGTTAACCACATCACAGCAGGCTTTCCAGCCCAGAGATCTGTCGACCTGGGGATCGTAGCGCCAGAGTTCTTCACCGGTGCGTGCATCCACCGCGAAAACCACAGACCAGGAAGCAGTAGCATACATAATCCCGTTATGAACCAGAGGGGTAGCTTCCAGACCACGGAATGACCCGGTGTCATAGGTCCATGCTACGCCCAGATTCTGGACATTGGAAAAATCGATCTGATCCAGTGGGCTGAAGCGGGTTTCGCCAGGATCTCGGCCGTAGGACAGCCATTCCTCGCCGCTGTTTGCCGCATTGGCCAGATCTGCATCAGTAACACCTGCTTGCATTGTCGGCGCTGCAGTAGTGGCTGCTGGAGCAGGTTCCGCGACCTCGGCGGATTCCTGTGAACAGGCACTCAACGTCAGAATTAGTAAGGATATAACAGGGAGGACCGTGTTCTGTCGAACCCCTTTGAATTTACTAAACATCATGAATATTTCCCCTTTATTACTTTAAAAACTCAGGCGATCAAGTCTACAACAATATCCAGTCTCAAGTCACAAGTTAGAAGTTACAAGTTACACGTCACAAGTCACAAGTCTCAAGTTACGAGGAGGCTGCTGTAATTATCCGGGTGAAAGGGCTTTGCCGAAATGAAAACCAGAAATTATCAGCTTACTCAATACCCACTTGTGACTTGAGACTTGTAACTTGCCACTGGTCGTCAGGCGCGACTAGCGCCTGAGGAGCTTCAGCCAGCGCCAGAAATTGAGCATGCCCGAGAGTGAGCTGGCCAGATAGGTGAGGGCGCAGGCTGTGAGGATGCGCCGCGCCGCCCGATAATCATTTTTACTTATATATTGTCCTTCGCGCAGAATGGGCAAAGCGCGGCCAAAACTGGCATCGAATTCCACCGGCAGCGTGACAAAATGAACAAGGGTATTGACCAGCATGCTCAGGATAACTACCAGAAACAAGGCGGGGGCCAGGCGGGCACCGGCCGGCGTGAAGGCCACCAGAGGCAGGACCAGTAGCGCGAAACCACCGACTCTTTCCAGTTTTTGCGCAGTTCTGACCATGGAAGTGCGCGAGGTGAGTGGCTTGTAATTTTTAGCATGCTGCAAGGCATGTCCGAATTCATGGGCTGCCACAGTAATAGCGGTTAGTGAGCGTTTGTCCAGATTGTCTTTGGACAGGCGGACAGCTTTATCGGTGGGGTCATAATGATCGCCCAGATCAGTTCCCTCGACTTTCAGGTAAGCCATATCAAACTTCTTGCGCAGGTGTTTTACCAGTTCCGCGCCAGTGCCTGGAATATCATCACGGTGGCCGCTGTATTTCTGCAGAATATGTTTAGCCCAATACTGGGGGCCCAGGATGAGAACAAATAGAATAATGCCAAGAATCAGGTAAATCATGAATAAGACAGTTTGCTCAGTAAAGCAGTGATAGCGGGCCTATGATCAGTGTTATAGGGTATACAGTCAAAGTAGCATAATACAGTCCGAAGTATTCATTGGTAATCGATCAGGTGCTGGTATAATTTTATTTCAGTTTTCAGAAGTCCTTAATTCAGCCGGGTTTTAAAAAAGTCTTCAAAATTATGCAAATCAAACCTGTACTCCATGCAGACCCCATAACTTTAAACCATGAGTATCAGGCTGCGGAGCCGTTCCCGCATATTGTGATAGACAATCTGTTTGACAATGACTTGCTGGAAAAAGTGCGTGATGTTTTTCCCCGACCCGATGGCATGGAATGGCGGCGCTTTGATAATCCGGAAGAAAAAAAGCTCGGCTTCTGGCATACCTGTGACATTAACCCTTTTTTATATGATTTTCTGCAGGCCATGAATGCGCCCTATATGCTGGGATTTCTTGAGCAATTGACCGGCATTGAAGGGCTTATCCCGGATCCTTATTTTGGTGGTGCCGGTTTGCACCAGATCCTGCCCGGAGGCTTCTTGAAAGTACATGTTGATTTTAATGTACATCCCAAACTGAATCTCGATCGGCGTCTGAATATGCTGGTATACCTTAACAGGGAATGGCAGGAAGAGTGGGGTGGTCAGCTGGAATTATGGAATCGGGATGTCAGTCGCTGTTATGAAAAAATCTTGCCGGTTTTTAACCGAACAGTAATTTTTAATACCTCGGATTCTTCCTATCATGGCCACCCCCATCCCCTGCAATGCCCTCAGGGCGAAAGTCGCAAGTCGCTTTCCTTTTACTATTACACCAATGGCCGCCCTGAAGATGAACGCTCTGAATCACACAGTACATTGTTTACCAAGACGCCAAACGAATGAGCGACCAAAGTCATAACAGGCTGCCTGATTTCTTTATTCTGGGTGGCATGAAGTGCGGTACCACTTCGCTCTTCAATTATCTTGCACAGCACCCCGATATCCTGCTGCCTGAAGAGAAAGAGCTGCATTATTACGATATACACCGCTACCAGGGGCAAACCCTGGATGAGTATCTTGAACGCTTTCCAGGTAAAAAAGAGCAGCAAATAACGGGGGAGGCAACACCGTTTTACCTGACACATCCCCATTGTCCCGAATGGATACATGGTGATTTCCCAGAGGCAAAATTCATCGTGATGATGCGAAATCCGGTTGATCGTTTCTGGTCCCAATTTAATCAGATGAAACGTTATCGGCATTATGCAGGCACTCCGGAGGATGCAATTGCGCTTGAGAAAAGCGATGGTGAAAGTCATTGGCAAAAGGCATTGGCTGATCCTGAATACCCGGTGGATGATCTGAAGATGTGCTCTCTGTTAAGGCGTGGTTGTTATGCAAGTCAACTGGATAACTGGCTGAAATGGTTTGATCGCGATCGCTTTTTATTACTGTTTACCGAAGATTTGCTCAGAGACCGTGGTAATGTTGTTAATCGCGCGCTGGAGTTTCTCGGCTTTAATGCTGTTACAGATTTGAGGCTGGATAAACTGCATCATACGCAGGAGTATTCGCACATGACCGACAAGCTCAGAAGTGAACTAGAGGATTTTTATGCTCCTCATAATCAACGCCTTGCTGATTTTATGCAGGTTACTCTACCCTGGTATGTATATTGAACTGCGCTTCTTTATCAAAGCTATTAGCCCTTTTTTTCTCAAGAAATAATTCAATCATTCAATAATTCATCTTCTTACAAGTTGTAAATATTCAGTAAGTTAAGCCGAATTGGCATTCCACCGGTTTCTTGCCAGTTTGTTTAAATTGTCAGGTGTTTGCTAAAAAAACAGGGATTCAGAGTAAAACAGTGCTGTTTTAGTCAATATTTGCTTAATAAGTAAGGCTTTTCTTATGAATAACACAGTAAAACGGATTTATTTAACATAGAATGGAGGGGTTAGATTGATTCAAAGTTGATTTGGATTGGATCTAGAGCTGCTTTAGCAATGGTGATAGCGACAGCAGCATTTTTTATTCACCACAACAAGATGATTATATTATGAGTAAAGGTACAGTTAAGTGGTTCAATGCAGATAAAGGTTTTGGCTTTATCACTCCTGAAGATGGCGGCAAGGATTTATTTGTTCATCATTCTGAAATCGAAGCAGGTGGCGGTTACGCAACCTTGAATGATGGCCAGGAAGTTGAGTTTGAAGTTGGACAGGGTCAGAAAGGACCATGCGCTAACAAAGTAAAACCAGTATAAGACAGTATAAGAAGAGTGCCAGTATAAGAAAAATAATAGCACTCTGAAGAATCAGTACTTATAAGAGGGCGTATAAAGAAAATCTTTATGCGCCCTTTTTTTATATTGTGAATACTGGTGTTCTGGCGAGTTGTCTTTTCCGAATGTCAGTATTCGATGTATCCTTTCCCGAATGAACGCTAAGCATAATCAACATCACGCGGCCCGCATTGTCTATATTCCTCATGGCGGTGGCCCCATGCCCTTATTAAATGATCCAGGGCATAAATCCTTGATCGGCTTTCTTGAATCTTTTTCATCTAAAATTGAACGCCCCGAAGCTATCCTTATTATTAGTGCGCACTGGGAGGAGGCTTGCGTCAGTCTGACCAGCGCATCAACGCCAGAGTTGATTTATGACTATGGTGGGTTTCCACCAGAGTCTTATGCCATTCAATATCCGGCCCCCGGGAGTCCCGGTCTGTCTCATGAAATTGCTGAATTACTGGAATCCCAATCTATTCCCGCAAGACTTGATGATCAGCGTGGCTTTGATCATGGCATGTTTGTTCCGTTGAAACTGATGTACCCTGAAGCCGATATCCCCTGCATACAGCTGTCATTACTCAATAGTCTGAGTGCGCAAGACCATATTGTCTTTGGCAAAGCACTTGCTCCCCTGAAAGAAAAAAATATACTGATCGTCGGTTCAGGGATGTCTTTTCACAATCTTCGCTCCTTCTTTATGCCTGGACTGGTGAGTGAAGAGGAAAATATTGCCTTTGATACCTGGTTGAAAGAAACCTGTTGCAGTGAAGCTCTGACGCTTAAAGAAAGAGAGCGTCGACTGGAAAACTGGCAGCAGGCTCCTGCGGCGCTTAAATGTCATCCCAGGCCTGAGCATTTACTGCCCTTGCATGTATGTTTTGGGATCGTCTGCGACAATAGCAATGCCGAGGTAGTGTTCAGTGATGAGGTAATGGGGCGACGTGTCAGCGGATTTTTGTGGTAAGGATAAACCTGAGGAGACTACAGGTTTTTGTTTCCTTTATTTTTTGCAATCGTCCATTCTTTGAATGGAGAAATAAGTCGCGTGTAAGGTGCTCTGTATAAAAGCCAGCAATAAAAAAAGGGCGCCCGAAGGCGCCCTCACTATTTCTATCTTTCTAATTATTAGTATTTGTAGCTTTCCGGCTTGAATGGGCCTTCAACAGGTATACCAAGGTATTCTGATTGCTGCTTGGTCATCTTGGTGATGACGCCACCAAAACCTTTAACCATACATGCTGCCACTTCTTCATCGAGAGCTTTAGGAAGAACTTCAACTTTCAGGTTCGCCTTTTTAAAAGGCTCATCCAGATCAGCAAACTTTCGTTCCCACAGGTACATTTGTGCCAGCACCTGGTTGGAGAAAGAGCCGTCCATGATGCGTGAAGGGTGACCAGTAGCATTACCCAGATTGATGAGTCGTCCTTCGGAAAGCAGTATCAGATAATCTTCATTACCATCAGCATCCTTGCCTCGAATAACACGATGAACCTGGGGTTTAACTTCTTCCAGCTTCCAGTGTTCGCGCATATAGGCAGTATTGATCTCGCTGTCAAAGTGACCAATATTACAAACAACTGCATTGGACTTAAGTGCCATCAGCATATTTTTGTCGCAGACATCAACATTACCTGTTGTGGTAACAATCAGGTCAGTATTCTGCAGTAATGCTTTATTAATGCAGTCTGGCTTGCCGGTATTTATTCCATCTTTATAAGGTGAAACGACTTCGTAGCCATCCATGCAGGCTTGCATGGCGCAGATAGGATCAATTTCAGAAATTTTAACAATCATGCCTTCCTGGCTAAGACTCTGTGCAGAGCCCTTGCCCACATCACCATAACCCACGACCAGGGCTTTTTTGCCTGACAGAAGCATGTCAGTACCGCGCTTGATACCATCATTCAGGCTGTGACGACAGCCGTACTTGTTGTCGTTCTTTGACTTGGTAATAGAATCGTTCACATTGATTGCCGGAACCTTGAGTTCGCCCTTGGCCAGCATCTCGACAAGACGATGAACACCGGTAGTGGTCTCTTCCGTGATGCCATGAACGTTGTCGAGAATTTCCGGATACTTGTTATGAGCCATGGAGGTCAGATCGCCACCATCGTCCAGAAGCATGTTGCAGTCCCAGGGTTTGCCATCTTTCAGGATAGTCTGTTCGATGCACCACTCCGCTTCTTCTTCGGTCTGGCCTTTCCAGGCATAGACTGCAACACCGGCAGCAGCCATGGCAGCTGCAGCATGATCCTGTGTAGAGAAAATATTACAGGATGACCAGCGTACTTCTGCGCCAAGCGCCATCAGGGTTTCAATCAATACAGCAGTCTGGATAGTCATGTGAATACAGCCAATAATTTTTGCACCGGCTAATGGCTGACTGGCACCATATTTAGCTCGTAGAGTCATCAGAGAAGGCATCTCTGCTTCCGCCAAAGTGATTTCCTTGCGACCAAATTCGGCAAGGCCAATGTCCGCAACTTTATAATCTTCTTTGCTCATAATCTCATGTTTCCTTTAATAAAAAGGTCAGGGTAATGACTTACCCTGACCTGCATATCATTTATTGATTAGTTGAATTTTTGATAATCACTATCTGTCGCCGGAGACCTGCGGTGTGCAGGAAGCCCGGTGTTTACAGACCAGCACCGGATTTCAGTGCGTCAGCTTTATCGGTTTTTTCCCAGGAGAACTGCTCGCGGCCAAAGTGACCATAAGCCGCAGTTTCACGGTATATAGGACGTAACAGATCCAGCGTGGCAATGAGGCCGGCAGGCTTGCAATCAAAATGTTCGCGAACCAGTGCCGTGATTTTGCCATCATCAATTTTGCCGGTACCGAAGGTATCAACCAGAATGGAAGTAGGCTCGGCAACACCAATGGCATAGGAAAGCTGAACTTCACATTTCGATGCAATACCCGCTGCGACTATATTCTTGGCAATATAACGCGCCAGATAAGCGGCAGAACGGTCAACCTTGGAAGGGTCTTTTCCAGAGAAAGCACCACCGCCATGACGCGCCATGCCACCGTAGGTATCAACGATAATTTTTCGACCTGTCAGTCCACAGTCTCCGTGAGGACCACCAACGATAAACTGACCGGTTGGGTTGATATGGTACTTGGTATCACCGTCCAGCATTCCGGCTGGTAAGACCGGCTTGATGATTTCTTCCATCACAGCTTCGTGAATCTGTTCCTGGCTTACGTCAGCAGTATGCTGGGTGGAAAGCACAACAGCATCAATCGAATGTGGTTTGCCGTCCACATAACGATAAGTCAGCTGACTTTTGGCGTCAGGCAGGAGAAATGGCAATTTGCCGTTTTTCCTTACTTCGGCCTGTTTCGCTACCAGCAAGTGTGCATAGGTAATTGGTGCAGGCATCAAGACATCTGTTTCATCACAGGCATAGCCAAACATGAGGCCCTGGTCACCGGCACCCTGTTCCTTATGCAGGCCTTCGCCGGCGGTAACACCCATTGAAATATCAGGTGACTGTTTGCCTATGGCATTCAGAACGGCACAGTTGTGGCCATCAAAACCTTCTGAAGAGCCGTTATAACCAATATCAAGAATCACCCCTCTGATAATATCTTCAACATCAATCACTGCTGTCGTGGTAACTTCGCCGGCAACCAGTGCCAGGCCGGTATTAACCAGGGTTTCAACGGCGACTCGTGATTTCGGATCCTGCGCCAGCAGCGCATCCAGAATGGCATCAGATATTTGATCAGAAACTTTATCCGGGTGTCCTTCTGACACAGACTCAGATGTAAATAATACTGCTTCAGTCATGCTTTGCTTTCCTTCTATGTTTTTGCAGAACTCGCTGTTTTTGTTTTCAGATCATGCACCAGTACCTTGGTGGAGCTGGTGCAAGAGTAAAAAGATACGAGTGCGACAGTGTTTGTCACAACTTGTATCACAAAAACAGGGGGTCTGCTTACTGGTTATAAATAAGATTTATCGAAGTTTTACTATAATTACCCGACCAGCTCCCCCCCGGGATTTAACTGGCCAGATACCAACTTTGGTGGTCGCTTCGACAATTCTCCTGAATCTTTCGAATATACCTGTAATCCTGCAGAGCGCCCATTGGCTATGATCAACATCACCAACAGCAATGCCAGCTCGGTAAAGCTGCATGCAAAATCTGTTAATGGGAGGCACTGGTTATCTGAAATATTTTGTATTTTTATAATCAGACCGGAATTACATAGGCCAGAATGTATCACCCTATCAGTCTTTAGGCAAATATGCGCAAAGCAGCAAAACCGGCATACAAAAGGCTGTAAATGTGTCCTTTGTATGTAGCAAATTAGAATTGGCTGGGAGACAATAGTCAGCCTTTGAAAAGCCAAATAATAAAACTGTCATGACTCTCTAGTTCTTGAATCAGACCCTTAATCAAAGGCAGTCATTAAGCAAAATAAGTAATTAAAATAAATTGGGTAGGAGAAGACGTATGCCGGCTGACACGACCAGCATTTCCGGTAATAACGCAGACAGAAAAGCCAGCAGAAAAGCCTGCGCTGATGCTATTCGCGTGCTTAGCATGGATGCGGTTCAGAAGGCTAACTCAGGCCATCCGGGCGCTCCCATGGGCATGGCAGACATTGCAGAAGTGCTCTGGAATGATTTTCTAAGGCATAACCCCACCAATCCCAACTGGATCAACCGTGACCGTTTTGTCTTATCCAATGGTCATGGCTCAATGCTGATCTATTCCCTCTTGCACCTCACTGGTTATGACCTGCCCATTGATGAGTTAAAGAATTTCCGTCAGCTGCATTCGAAAACTCCGGGACATCCGGAATATGGTTACACCCCCGGCGTTGAGACGACTACCGGCCCGCTTGGTCAGGGCCTGGCCAACGCCGTAGGTATGGCCATAGCCGAGCGTACCCTTGGCGCACAGTTTAACCGTGTTGGTTTCCCTCCAGTCATTGATCACAATACTTATGTGTTTGCCGGTGATGGCTGTCTTATGGAAGGAGTTTCCCACGAAGTCTGTTCACTTGCCGGGACGATGGGGCTGGGAAAACTGATTGTCTTTTATGATGACAATGGTATTTCCATTGATGGTGATGTGCAGGAGTGGTTTGCCGATGACACCGAGCAGCGCTTTCAGTCTTATAACTGGCAAACCCTGACCATTGATGGCCACAATCCTGATGAGATCAGTGCGGCCATTACTGCGGCTCTGGAAAATAAGGACCAGCCCACACTTATTATATGCAAAACACAGATTGGTTTTGGCTCTCCAAACAAAGCAGGGACCGCAGCTACCCATGGCGCGCCCCTGGGTGAAGACGAAGTCCAGGCAACCAGGGATGCGCTGGGCTGGGAGCATCCACCTTTTGTTATTCCTGATGAGATTTACCAGACCTGGGAAGCCCGAGAAAAGGGTTATGTCGTGGAAACCGCCTGGAAAGAACTGTTTACGCGTTTTGAAGAAGAGTACCCCGTACATGCCATGGAATTGATTCGTCGTATTCGTGGCGACCTGTTTGGTGATTTTGAGGAAATGGCTGATCAGTACATTGCCGAATGTAATGAAAAAGCGGAGTCGGTGGCTACGCGTAAATCTTCACAGACTGCCATTGGGGCATTTGGCACTATCCTGCCGGAGCTTATTGGTGGCTCGGCCGACCTCACTGGTTCCAATCTTACGGCCTGGGATGGCAGTCTTGCCATAACACGCAACCCCAAAGGGAATTACATTTATTACGGGGTAAGGGAATTTGGCATGGCCGCCATTAATAATGGCATCGCCTTGCATGGGGGCTTCATTCCCTATGGTGGTACCTTCCTGATTTTCATGGAATATGCCCGCAATGCAGTGCGTATGGCGGCATTGATGAAACAGCGTAGTATCTTTGTATTTACCCATGACTCCATTGGGCAGGGCGAAGATGGTCCTACGCATCAGGCGGTTGAGCAAATCTGCGCACTACGGGTAACACCTAATATGTCTGTATGGCGTCCGGCTGATACGGTAGAAACTGCCGTGGCCTGGAAAGCCGCATTATTGAAAAAGGAAGGGCCAACCTCGTTGGTGTTGACGCGTCAGGGTGTGCCGCATCTTGAACGTAGTGAGGAGCAAATTGGTGAAATCGCCAGGGGGGCATATATCCTGGCGGATTGCGCAGGGGAGCCTGAGGTCATCGTTATTGCTACTGGTTCTGAAGTCTCCATCAGCCTGGAGGCGGTGAAACAGCTTCAGGGTGAAGGCAAGGCAGTTCGCCTGGTCTCAATGCCTTCTACAGATATCTTTGATGCCCAGGATGATGCTTATCGCGAGGCCGTGTTACCGGCAGCGGTTCGCAAGAGGGTGGCGGTGGAAGCCGCGCATGTCGATTACTGGTACAAATACGTTGGCCTGGATGGCAAGGTAGTGGGAATGAGCAGCTTTGGTGAATCAGCTCCCGGCAAGGAAGTGATGGCCTATTTTGGTTTTACGGCAGAGAATATTGCTGGCGAAATCAATAGCCTGCTTTAATTTCCGCCTGTTTGCGTGGTATTGAGCCGCAGGGATGCAGTATCCCCTTCGGCTTTATAGCCGATTTTTTCCATAAACGTCATGACCATATCGGTCGGGTCATAAGGCATGATCGTGACCTCATCAAACACCTGCGCCAGTAACTGGATCTTGCGGTCATAATCAAAGAGCCAGGAATCATCTTCCAGATAACGGTAGGAATCCTTGTTGTCACTCAAGGCCAATCCCAATCCTTCCAGCTGTGCTTTAAAGGATTCCCGATAACTGTCGCGATCCCGCAGACAGCACACACAAATGATTTCATCCGAAAAACCTTCAAATAGTTGCCTTAACCTTTTGTACTCCTCCAGTGAGTTGAGCAGGTAGAGACCTTCATTGGTCCATAAAATCTCTTCACAGCCTGATTCATTGGCCAACTGGTAATGCCGCCTGATGTCTGTGCGCAAAAGGTCCGGCAGGGTGCTGAAAAAGTCTTCTTCCACGGTTTCCTTGAGCATGATCTTGGCAGTAGAGTCACGTTCTTCATCCAGTGCATAAACATTGAGCAGGAAATGGGAGGGATTGCCATAGCCGAGCAAAACATCGGGCACGTATAGGCCTGAATCAGCCAGAGTCGAGCGGTGACTTTGCAGATAATGCTGGATAGAGGTGGTACCGGTCTTGTGCTGGCCGATATGGATGATTGTTTTCAAGCTCAGCTGTCCCAAGTTTGTGTGAATTTTGTTCTGTAATTTACCGATTAACTAATACCGGAGTGCAGAAAATTGCTGAGCAATCGGGTATCATTCTTCAGCATATTAGCGCGGTAATTTTCGCTCCGGCAAAGCACCTTCACCAAGGTTATTGGAACTTTACTAAACTCTCGCAGATCACTGAAAGAGAGTGCCGTAGTTCCTGATAATAGGGCAATAAACAGTATGACGATTAGAAGTATTAATGATTACCCCCTGAAAAACCAGCGGGTATTAATCCGCGAAGACCTGAATGTCCCCATTAAAAACGGAAAAGTAGTCAATGATGCCAGGATCAATGCGGCCTTGCCTACAATCCGTTATGCCCTGCAAGAAGGTGCGGTGACTTTACTGATGTCTCATCTGGGGCGTCCGCAAGAAGGGGTCCCCATCAGTGCGCAGGCAGAATTCTCCATGGCGCCTGTTGCGCAGAGGCTGGGTGAATTGCTGGGTCAGACAGTAGCCATTATGCCTCCCGATTTTTCACAGGAAGATTCTCTGAAACTTGCGCCTGGTACCTGTGTTTTGCTGGAAAATGTGCGCACCAATGTCGGAGAAAAGGCAAATGAAGACAGTCTTGCCCGTTATTATGCCGGTTTATGTGATATTTTTGTGATGGATGCGTTTGGTACTGCCCATCGTGCCCAGGCCAGTACCCATGGTGTTGCCAGGTTTGCCGAAAAAGCCTGTGCCGGGCCCCTGTTGAGGGGTGAGCTTGATGCCTTGGACAAGGCCTTGACCAATCCTCAGCGTCCAATGCTGGCTATTGTTGGTGGGGCAAAGGTTTCCAGCAAGCTGGGAGTCTTGCAGGCGCTGGCAACAAAGGTAGACCAGCTGATTGTCGGTGGTGGCATAGCGAATACCTTTTTGGCTGCAGCCGGCTTCCCGGTTGGAAAATCTCTGCTTGAAGAGGAGATGATAGCAACAGCCAGGATGTTGATGGCTGAGACCGACATTCCGTTACCCGTGGATGTGATGGTAGCGAAAGAATTTTCCGAACAGGCTGCTGCGACCTTGAAGGTGGTGGAGGATGTGGCTGACGATGACATGATCCTCGATATTGGCCCTGAAACCAGCAAACGCTTTAGTGAAATTATTGCCGGTATGAAAACCATACTCTGGAATGGCCCGATCGGGGTATTTGAGTTTGAGGCTTTTTCCCATGGTACTGAAGTCGTTTCCAGGGCCATAGCCGCTAACGCCGGGTTTTCTATTGCTGGAGGTGGAGAAACTATTACGGCAATTGACAAATTTGGTATCAGCAGCGATATCTCATATATCTCAACCGGAGGAGGTGCTTTCCTGGAATTTGTTCAGGGGGAAGTATTGCCGGCAGTTGCAGTTTTGGAAGAACGCGGTAAAAATCAGTAAAAAGAATAAAGTTTAAAAAATAAAATATTTACAGTTAAAAAACTACATAGTTAAAAGGACAAGAGCATGGCTTTAATGAGTTTAAGACAACTGCTGGATCATGCAGCTGAAAACAGTTATGGCGTTCCTGCGTTTAACGTTAATAATCTGGAACAGGTCAGAGCAATTATGGAGGGAGCCAACGAAGTAAATAGTCCGGTCATCCTCCAGGCCTCTGCAGGTGCCCGTAAATATGCCGGCTCCAATTTTCTTAAACATATGATTCAGGGTGCTATCGAGGAATTTCCACATATCCCCATTGTCATGCACCAGGATCACGGAGTGTCCCCTGCGGTTTGCCAACGTTCTATTCAGCTGGGTTTTTCATCTGTGATGATGGATGGTTCTCTGGGTGAAGACGGGAAAACACCAATGTCTTTCGAATACAATGTTGAAGTCACGCAGAAAGCGGTTGAAATGGCGCATGCCTGTGGTGTATCAGTTGAAGGTGAGCTTGGCTGTCTTGGTTCTCTGGAGTCAGGTATGGCCGGCGAAGAAGACGGTCATGGTGCAGAGGGCAAGCTTACCATGGAGCAATTGCTGACAGACCCGGAAGAAGCAGCACAGTTCGTTGAAGCTACCCAGGTAGATGCGCTTGCGATTGCTGTAGGTACCAGTCACGGAGCCTATAAATTCAGTCGCCCGCCCACCGGGGATATTCTGGCCATAGAAAGAATCAGGGAAATCCACAAGCGCATTCCCGGCACTCACCTGGTGATGCATGGTTCGTCATCTGTGCCCCAGGAATGGCTGGCTATTATCAATGAGTTTGGTGGAGAAATTCCTGAAACCTATGGTGTCCCTGTTGAAGAAATACAGGAAGGCATCAAGAATGGTGTCAGGAAAGTGAATATTGATACCGACTTGCGCCTTGCATCCACTGGTGCAGTTAGACGTTTTCTTGCCGAGAATAAATCAGAATTTGATCCGCGTAAATTTCTTACTCCGACTATCACTGCCATGAAAGAAATTGTGGTTTCACGATTGGAAGCCTTCGGAACTGCTGGTCAGATTTCCAATATGAAGAAAATATATAACCTTGAAGAGATGGCGGCCAAGTATGCTGTCGGCGACTACAAAGCCCATGTAATCTGAGGCATTAAAGAATGCGGGCAGGTCATTTCCTGTCCGTAAATTCCGGATTCTAGCCACTGTTATTACCCGAATCATTAACTAATACTTATCTGTTCTGTGATCAGTTAGCTATACAAATTACAACAAGTCCCTGAACATAAGCCAAAGCCATCATAAGGTCAGGTCTTAGACAGGTCACTGCTCCTATAATAAAAAAACCGAGGTAAGTATTGGAACCCAATCACGAAGACTCTGACCAGATAAATCAGTTCTATCAATGGATCAGGGGATACCTGGCGGATCTTTCCCGCTCTGCTGATGGTGAGTTGAGTCATGCCATTAATTTCGGCTACTGGGAGGCTGGCTGTAAAAACCTGTTCGATGCTGAAATGGCATTTTTTGAACTTATTCTGAGCATGTTGTCCCCTCTGGAGCAGGGCGATCATGGTGTTGAAATTGGCTGTGGTATAGGTGGTTATGCTGCACGCCTGCTGGAACGATGCCCCGTCCAGCTAACCTGCTACGACCTGCTTGAAGAGCATCTGCAGTTAACACGTCAATTTGCCGAAACAAAAGCGGTGGCAGAAAGATTGCGCACTATTCAGGGTAATTCAATGGAAATGGATACCTTTTCAGATGATAGTCTGGACTTTGTCTACTGTGTTGAATCATCATTCCATTATGATGAAAAGCAGAAGTTCTTTAATGAAGTGCAGAGAGTGCTAAAGCCCGGCGCTACTTTTGTGTACGCGGATATCAGTTGCGAGGATGTGTCAAAAATCACTTTCAAATCAGGGAATCATTTTTCTGCAAAAACAGAATTTGATGACTACCTGAAAAATGCCAATCTTGTGATTGTAGAGCACAGGGATATTGGCGGGCAGGTATACCGTCCACTGCAGGAATATACAGAATATTTTAATGATGAGTTACTTGATGCTCCGGCAGGCTCAAATAAGGCCAAGGTAGGTAAATACTGGGACCTGGTGCTCAATAACTATACCAAACTGTTTAATAAGGGCTTGATGGGTTACCAGGTTTATAAGGTTCAGAAGCCGGAAAAATAGTGATATGAGCGTCCTTGCTACATTGCGTTTCAAACTCATGTTTGCCTGGGCCTATCTCTTGCGCATCACCTTATCCTATTCTGCTGGTAATAATCTCGCGTCGAAAACCATTCCTCTGCTTCATCCGCGTCTTTCCCGACAAAAAAAAGCGTTCATTGCCGGTCTGATAAAAATATTTCCTGATAATACAACTGTGGAGCAAGCCTGGCAGCGCCATAAATCACTTGTTGGTTTGTCGCGCTTCCAGAGTAGTTTTTATGCGCAAAAAAATACTCGCTGGATCAAGCAATGTGAAGTAGAAATTCATGGTGCAGAATATGTGCGAGATTATTGTGCGCAGCAAAAAGGGGTTTTGGTAATGACCTACCACCACCACTTGAACATGCTGTTTTGTAATTTGCTGGGAAGACTTACTTTGCCTGTTACAACCATTGCCATGGATGCTCAGGATAGTCGGCAGTATCAAAAATTTGGTGGCAGAGTAAATCGGGTATATGAACATGCTGAGAAGCATCTCAATGGTGGCGACATAATACTGGTAAAGCCCCAGCGCATGATGCGTTCCATTTTACGTGCTTTTGAGAAGAACCATCTCGTCATTAGCGCCAATGATTTTCCGGAGGTCTTTGATGACAAAAATCGCAAAGAATTTTCCTTCCTGGGCACAAGTTTGTCGTGCCCCACCGGTACAGTAAAACTGGCCGTCAGAAAAAAAATTCCCATTGTCGCGGCTTATTTAAATTGGCTGGGAGGTTCCAGATTTGAATTGGTGATCAGGCCTGTTAGCGATGGAAGCGAAGAAATCAAGGTCAAGCAGGTCATGAGTCGCTACCTGTCAGTTCTGGAACTGGCTGTACAAAATCAACCCGGTATATGGGAAGGCTGGAAGTGGATTAAGTAATTTACTTATGTTTTTGCGCGTATGGTTTCTACGCCAGATTCTTTACCAAGTAAAAGAATATCTGCTGGACGCTGGGCGAACAAGCCATTGGTTACCACGCCCACTATCTGGTTGAGATCTGCTTCCAGTTTTCTCGGATCTACAATAGACATGTTATAGACGTCGAGAATTATGTTCCCGTTATCAGTCACGCAGCCTTCACGATAGACCGGGTCGCCATCCAGTTTCACGATCTGTCGCGCAACGTAACTGCGTGCCATTGGAATGACTTCAACTGGAAGCGGGAAAGTGCCCAGTACCCCGACAAATTTGCTGGCGTCTGCAATACAGACGAACTCTTTTGCCGCTGCAGCAATTATTTTCTCGCGCGTCAGTGCAGCGCCACCACCTTTGATCAGTTGCAGATATTCATTAGCCTCATCCGCACCATCAATATATACCGTCACCTCGTCCACCGCGTTCAATTCGAATACCGGGATGCCATGCGACTTCAGGCGTCGGGCGGTTTCTTCCGAGCTGGCCACAGTCGCCGTGATCTCGTGCTTTATCTTGGCGAGCTCTTCGATAAACAGGTTAGCCGTGGAGCCAGTACCAACGCCAATAACACTGCCCTCAAAGAGGTATTTCTGGATGTAATCAAATGCTGCAGCAGCAACGGCCTGTTTTAGTTCATCCTGGGTCATAGTATTACTCAACGGTTATCGGCTTGGTCGTGCCTGGTGTATCAAGTCTAACCAAGGCACTGCCTGGTTGCGAGACGATATTGCTGCCTGCAGGTAAAAAAAGTAAATGTTGCATAATTATAATAAAAGCCATATGGTTCAGCTGTTTGCAGCATTTATTTCATAAAAATATTTAAATATAGGCTCTAACCCATTGTCTCGGAGATGTTATGAAGAAGAGTCCTGATCTCATGATGGTCCTGGTTATCGTATTCAGTGCCGGTATTCTGATTAGTAGCGTTGCACAAAGCAGTTTGCTGTAGTTGTAGTCACCAACCAGGTTCGGCAAAACTGCATTATCAAAGGCACTGGTACAGTTTCCGGCCTGTGATAATACCCTTCAAAGGCACATCCCAGCTGGCTGCCTGAAGATTTTCTACCCTCTGACATTCGTGCGCCAGGCCAATAAGTACGGGGCTTTCAGGCGATTTAATCGTTTCATTAGCTGGCATCATCTTGAAGGCAAAAGTGCGGTCATAATAACCTTTCCCCATACCCAGTCGGTTTCCCTGTTCATCAAACGCAACCAGTGGCATAAACACGGTCGAGAGTAATTCAGGCGCTATCGTGGCTGCCTCGGGCCCAGGTTCATGTAATCCAAAACTATTTCGAATCAGTGGCCGCCCGGGCAGGTACTGTCTGAACTCAAGCGTCGTTGTTGCGTCTAGCATCACTGGCAAGTAGCAGTTTTTTCCCAGCTCCAACAGTGTTTCCAGCAAAATGCCGGTATCTACTTCGCCATCGGCAGACATATAAATGGCGATATCGTTGCCTAATGGGAAGAATGACTGCAGGAGGGCGGTTTCGGTAACAGTTTTAGCTGTGTTGTGCTGCTCATCGGCGCCTAGTTGCCGGCGTAATTCGCGTTTGCTGGCGCGCAGGGCTTTTTTATCAATTGAGCTGGCAGGTTCAGATTTCAATAGTATTTATGGCGTATAAAGTGGTAATAAGTACCAACTATTTTATTCAGGGCAGAACCTGAAACAGGTCATATCAAAAATAAAACAATCAAGAAAATATTGAAAACAGAGTAAAAGAATATTCCCCAAAATACCGCTGCCGAACGAGTCCTGAACCCTATGGTTCAGGTGGTGGCCAGTCCGACGTATAAGGCTTTCCGTCTAGCGGACATGCACACAACGTCATTGGGCAAAGCCTCCGGGTAACACTTATCGGCTCAAGAACATATTCAGCTGGCCAATACCCCAGGGAGTGAGGAGGATTATATGACAAATTTATTCGAGAAGGGATGAATTTAGTCATCCATGGCAAAACAAATCGCAATCTTCTCTGGAGCGCGGGCGCAGGAAAGGATAACAGGGCAATTGAGGGGGGAAGACTTTAAATCAAAGAAAACAGCAGGGCTGGTGTTGTCAGGATAAATTGACTAACTGAATTTATATCTCAATTTGTCTGCTGGCCTGCAGTGCCACTTCTATTTTTTCCTGCAATGTCCTCACCCTGTCGAGAGAAGTATTCTCGGAATCAGAAGCCTGTTGGGATTTTTGCAGTAATTCATGGCAAATGTTAAGAGCTGCCATGATGGCGACCTTTTCAAAGGCCAGGGTTGAACCCCTGGATTTTACCCCTTCCATTTGTTTATCGAGGTATTTTGCGGACTTGCGCAGGCCTTCTTCTTCAGCAGGGGGGCAGCTGATCTGGTAATCACGCCCCAGAATAGTAATAGTTACGGTATCGACTTCTTCTGCCATTGTTACTAATCTCTTTTACCTGTCATCTCTTCAGAGCTTCAGCTTTACAGCCTGCGTGAGAGTCTTATTAAACTTGTTCGAGTGTCTTGAGTCGTTGCAAGACTTTTTCCAGACGCGTTCTGGCCAACTGGTTTTTTTCTACCAGAGAATTACGTTCATTTTCCCAGTTATGCTTGTCATCCCTGAGTATTTGATTCTCTTTTTTCATGTCATTACAAAGTTGAATCAGTTCATCAACTTTGTCTTCTAAGGTATTGAAACTAGTATCAGTCATTGGTCTTAAATCATCCAAAAAAAGACGGCAAGTAACTATAAAGCCACCTTAGGGCAGGGTCAACTCATGATTTGTGGGCAAAATCCTGAGACTGCTGCAGATTTCTCAATTTGAGGGAATGTAATGCTATCATTGCCGCCATTATTTCCTTGTTCCAGTATTGCTTCGGAGAAAAAATGGCAGCTGATTATGCTATGGCAGCAGAATTACTCGCCGCGCATCATATTTCTACACCAGTTGCTGAAATACATGGCGTTTTAAGCGGTCAGATGTGTGCAGATAGCCGTGCTTTTGATCTCGCTCTGAGTTTGAAGGTACTCGAAATCGAAGGGGAAGCAGACGAAGTGGTTACTAGCCTGTTGAAAATGCTGGCAGACGATATTCTGGCTCAGCTACAGGCTGAAAATTATGCTTTCAGCCCACTGATTCCCGATGAAGACGAGGAGTTCAGGCAGCGTTTGATCGCACTCTCCCAGTGGTGTGACGGTTTTAATGCCGGATTTGCGGGGGCCTGGGTGCGCGATGATGCGGCGATGAGTGAAGTAACCCGGGAAGTCCTGAATGACTTCTCACGTATAGCCCTGGTAGATCAGGAAGATGAAGACGCCAGTGAAACTGAAAATGAAGTGAATTTCATGGAAATCGAAGAATACGTGAGGATGGCGGCGATTACTGTGTTTGTACAAAACACCGAGCAATATGCGGGTTCAGGTCCGCTTTCTGTGGAGATTCCAGGCGACAATATTCATTAGGCTAACCCTTTTATAAGACTACCCATAAATTTTTTAGTAGAGCGGACATAAGCTGACAAATGGCACAACTTCAAATCAAAAACTCCGAGTATAAAAAAAGACGCAATGAACTGATGTCACAAATGGAGCCAAACTCCATAGCCATTCTTTCCTCCGCAGAAGAATTCCTGCGTAATGGTGACTCAACCTTTGCCTTTCGTCAGAATAGTGATTTGTACTATCTGACCGGCTTTCGTGAAGCACAATGCTGCCTTGTCCTCATACCCGGGCGTTCACAGGGCGAGTGCCTGTTGTTCTGCCAGGAGAAAGATGCACATAAGGAAATGTGGAACGGGCGCCTGATGGGGCCAGAAAATGCAGCTGACACCCTTGGGGTCGATGATGCTTTTCCCATCTCGGACATTGACGATATTCTGCCGGGCCTGATTGAGGGCAGAGAGCGCGTCTATTACGCCATGGGACGCGACGAACAGTTTGATCATCAGGTTATGGAGTGGGTCAAGGTTATTCGAAGCAAGGTTCGCAGTGGCGTGCATTCGCCTGGTGAATTTCTGGTACTGGATCATCTGTTGCATGAAATGCGTCTGATCAAGTCGCGAGCAGAACTTAAAGTTATGCGAGAGTCAGGACAGATTGCGGTCAGGGCGCATCAACGTGCCATGAAAAACTGCAAGCCAGGCATGTACGAATATGAACTGGAAGCCGAATACCTGTATGAATTTGCTCGCTCCGGGTGCAGGAATCCAGCCTATAACTCCATTGTTGCCAGTGGTGAAAATGCCTGCATTCTGCATTACACGGAAAATAACATGCAAATGAAACAAGGCGATCTGGTACTGATTGATGCGGGTTGCGAATATGAATATTACGCCTCCGATATCACCCGTACGTTCCCGGTTAATGGTCGCTTCAGCAAGGAACAAAAGGCGATTTATGAACTGGTGCTGAAGGCCCAGCTGGAAGCCATCAAGGTAGTAAAACCGGGGAATCACTGGGATGATCCCCACAAGGTGACAGTGAAAGTAATTACCCAGGGACTGGTAAAGCTGGGTATTTTGAAAGGCAAGGTTGAGACTCTGATTAAAAAAGGGGCCTACAAGGATTTCTATATGCATCGGGCCGGCCACTGGTTGGGCATGGATGTTCATGATGTAGGCGACTACAAAATTGATGGCAAATGGCGGCTGCTGGAACCAGGCATGGTTATGACGATCGAGCCCGGGATTTATATTGCCTCAGGCAACAAGAAAGTCGACAAGAAATGGTGGGGGATCGGTGTTCGCATTGAGGATGATGTCGCAGTGACGGCAGACGGTTATGACGTACTCACGGATGGCCTGCCAAAAACTGTAGAAGAAATTGAAGCGTTCATGGCGGCAGCCTGATGGGACTATGTCGCTCCGAATCCTATGACCTGGTGATCGTCGGTGCCGGGATGGTAGGGGCAAGTCTTGCCTGTATTCTGGACCGGTCGCGTCAGCACGGCGCGTTATCTATTTTGCTGGTAGAGTCTACCGTCATCGATTTGGATGCTCCTGCAGCACAACCTTCTTTTGATGCCCGTAGCACAGTTCTTTCCTATGGCACCGTAGATTATTTGCGGGAACTGGGTCTGTGGGAAGAACTCAAATCCGATGCTGAAGCGATTCAAAAGATTCACGTATCTGACCAGGGAAAATTTGGTGCAGTGCGAATGGACAATGCTGAGTTGGGCGTCGATGCTCTCGGGTATGTTATAGAAAACAGATTGCTGGGCAAAATATTCAATAAGCGTCTGGCGGCTATTGGCAATCTTGAGATTTGCAGCGGTGTCAGTGTTTCAAACATAAAGCCTGAACCCTCAGGGATGAAAGTAAGCCTTGAAGACGGGGCGCAGCAGAGCAGTCTTACTACCGCCTTGGTGGTGATGGCAGAAGGCGGGCGCTCGGGACTCTGCGAAAAACTGGGTATTCATAGAACCCGTGAGTCATATCAGCAGGAAGCTATTATCGCCAATGTGGCTTTCACCCGTTGCCATGAGAATGTCGCCTATGAAAGATTCACCCCCAATGGGCCATTGGCATTGTTACCTTTACCTGATCATGACAATCAGCATCGTGCTGCCCTGGTATGGACCAGAAATACCGATGACGTCAGTTGTACACTGGCTTTATCCGACAGTGATTTTCTTAGGCAGCTGAATGAAGAGTTCGGTAATAGATTGGGCCGCTTCACCCGGGTCGGCCAGCGCAACAGCTATCCATTAAGTCTTATTCAGGCCCAGGAACAGGTTCGCCCTGGCCTGGTGCTACTGGGAAATGTCGCTCATTCCCTGCATCCAGTCGCCGGACAGGGATTTAATCTGGCTTTCAGGGATACCGCGCATCTGGCGTCTATATTACTGGAAGCTATGGCCACGGATACAAGCTTGGGAGACGTTGCACTGCTGCATCGCTATCAGGATGAAACCCGATCAGACCAGCACATGACGGCAATGTTCAGCCATTATATGACCAGGTTATTTTCTTCGAAGAATATTACGGCGGTATGGATCCGCAAATTTGGTTTATTCAGTATCGATCTGGTGCTGCCTGTACGCAAGGCTTTTGCGCGGCGGGCTATGGGAATGGGAGAAGCAAAAGTGACTCTGGAAGCTGATGCCTGAGGGCGTGGTAATTTTTTATGGATATTCTGAATATTTCCGAGCATATAAGAATTCTTGAAGAGCTATTGTTACATCAGGATTTTTCCTTGAGCCCCGAATCTCTGGAAGCCATGTTGGCTGAAGATTTTCGTGAAGTGAGCCCGGATGGTGCCGAGATAAAAAGAGAAGCGGTGCTGCGGTGGTTACTAAACAAAAGCGCCGCTGCACGCTGGCAATTTTCAGATTTTAAAGTACACATACTGGCCCCGGGGCTGGCTCAGGCTACGTATCACGCCAGACAGATCAACCCGGCAAAGAATTCCTCCAGAGGTGCGATTCACAGTTCTCTATGGCGACAGAACGAATCAGAGAAATGCTGGCAGTTACTGTTCCATCAGTCCACTCGAGTGAGTTGATGTCATAATTTATTTGCAAGCAGGCTGAAATAAAAAATCATTCGTACCGCGATGAAGCAAGTTACAATGACTTGTTTCATTCATTTCCATTGGCAGTTTTTTAGTTTTATTCAGGATTACATATGTTTAAGCAGTTAGGATTAAATGAGCCGTTACTGAAGAGCCTGGATAAACTCCACCTGAATACTCCTACGCCGGTTCAGGAAGTCATGATTCCGGCCCTGCTTGCCGGTAAGGATGTGCAGGCCAGCGCCATGACAGGCAGCGGTAAAAGTGCGGCATTCCTGCTGCCGCTACTGCATAAAATGATCGAAAATCCGGCGCCTGTGACGGCCACTCGATGTTTGATACTTAGTCCAACCAGGGAGCTTGCACTGCAACTGGATCGTCATTGCCGTGACCTGGCCAGTTTTACGTCCATCAGCTCTCTGACAATCCTGGGTGGAGAAAGCTTCAAGGAACAAAAAGCCAAGATAAGAAAGAATCCTGAAGTTATTATCGGTACTCCAGGGAGAATTCTGGAGCATGTGCAGAAAAACTCTCTTGAACTTGGCGACCTGGAATTTCTGGTACTGGACGAGGCCGACCGTACTCTGGATATGGGCCTGAGAGATGCCGTCATGGAGATTGTCGGGCATTGCAAGACGGACAGACAGACCATCCTTTTATCGGCCACCCTGAAACATCTGGGCCTGGGGAAAATTTCCAGTGAAATACAAAATAATCCTGAACGCATAGCTATTGGCAGCCATCGCACCGCACATGCCTATATCAATCAGGAAATCATCCTTGCTGATGATCCATCCCATAAACGCCTGTTATGCAGCTGGCTGCTGGGCAATGAGAGTTTCAAGAAATGTGTCATCTTTACCAATACCCGTCTGAGTGCTGAAGAGCTGGCGTCATTCCTGATGAAGCAGGGGCACAGGGCTTCTTGCCTGCATGGTGAAATGCAGCAGGATGAGAGAAAGCGGGTAATGAGCCTGTTCCGTGACGGTAAGGTTGGAATATTGGTAGCCACTGATCTTGCCGCTCGTGGTCTGGATATTCCGACCATTGATCTGGTCATCAATTATGCCATGCCACGCTCCGGTGATGAGTACGTTCACCGCATTGGCAGAACCGGCAGGGCAGGGGCAACCGGACTGGCCGTTTCCCTGATTGCGCCCCAGGAATGGAATCTGATGGAGAGCATCGAGCGATATCTGAATCTTGATTTCAAGCACCGAAAAGTTGAAGCATTTCCGGCAAAGTTTTCTGGCCCCTCGAAGAAAAAGAAAACAGCTAAAAATTCGAAGTCCAAAGCCGGAGATAAAGACAAGCCGAAAATAAAACAGCGCCATCGTGATCGCAAAAATATCGGCAAAAGACGTCAGCCCTCAATAGCAAAACTTAAAGAGCCATCAGCGGCAGGGAATAAATCGCCATCTGCGGGGACAGAAAAAAAAACCGCAGTAGCAGAAAAAGCCAGACATGATGGCTTTGCGCCGCTAAAAAGAAAAAAATAACCGCGAAAAAGTAGAAAGGGCAGCTTCAGAAAAACCGGGGTTTGCCCGGCCGTGTCGAGTCGCGACTACTACCAGCTAATATTGGCTGCCAGCATGGTGGAATACTGTTGTATTGATTCATCCTTTTCCCCGATGACAACCAGATTGCCCCCGGAGGTTGGTGTGATAACGCCTTCGAAGCGCTCATCAGAAATGGCAACTTGTCCGGCTATTGGCTCGTTAGGGATTACCATGACAGTAATCTGTCCTACATTGCCCTTCATCACGATATGGACTCCTTTCACTCCATTCTGGAAATCTACCCAACAATCTTCGCTGACATCAATTTCGATATTGTCCATGTCAGGGGATTGAAGAAAGGCCATGCCGTCTCGATTACTGCTCATTACATTATTGACGTAACTCATGGAAACCGGGGTGTGATCTTCCAGAAAACTTAACTCACTGTAGAGATGGCGCATGACAACCTCTTCCAAGGAATTGGCTCTTCCCGGCAGCATCATCGCAATGACGCCTACGGCAACCACCAGTCCAGCGGCGTATTGAAAATTACGACGCCAGAAAGAATCATTGGCGGACACGGCCTGGGTATCCGGATGCAGAGTGCCTTCAGGAATATTCAGTAATGTTTTTTTCAGGTGTTCAGGGGCAGAAATCGCAGTAAGTCCGGACTCCAGTCTTTTATCGAGAACCTTAAGGCTTTCCACTAACTCCTGCCGGGCAGGGTTTTCAGAAACTGCCAAAAGAAATTCCGCTGAGTCATCATGAGGATTGGCATGAGCTCTCTCAAGAAAAAGTTGATCATCCATCTTTTCCGCACCCTTAAAAATATAATTGGTTTAGTGATTTATTGTTTTTATCAAATTGGTTCAGTGATGCTTTACATCAAAAAGCCGCTTCGTTTTGTTGTTGTGCACATCGGTACTATTACTTTCGCTACGCTTTGATCATCAGGGCTATACAGACCTGAGCCTGGCTCAATTCATTTCGGTCCAGATCGATATTTCCTGATTTTTTTCTTCATCTGTTGTCTTTGTAAAAATGCTCGTTAACCCCTGTTGTCAGAGAAGGGGGGGTAAGTCGTTAACCCGGCTCGTTGCTCTCCAGCTTCTCTTTAAGTTTGTTTCTCGCCCGAAACAAGCGTGTCATTACGGTGTTGTTGTTCAAATCCAGCATTTTAGCGATTTCATCGCCACTGAAACCGCCGATCACCTGCAATAACAAAGGATCCCGGTATTCCGGCTCCAGATCTTCCATGGCCTTGTGGACCATTTCCCGCTCCAGAATCTGGTCAGGTTCCAGCTTGCCGCTATCAGGGAGAGAATAATCATCGATGTCATCCGCTTCGGGGCGATATTTTTCAAAGCGACGGGCATTTTCTCTTCTGAGAATTGTGAAAAGCCAGGCTTTTGCCGCCCCGGGCTTCTCCAGGTTGTCGAGGGCCCGCCAGGCTCTTAAAAAAGTTTCCTGGGCCAGATCTTCAGCAACCTGACGACTTTTACTGAGCCAGTAAGCGTAGCGGAAGATATCGTTGTAATATTCACCCACCAGGGTTTCGTATCGCAACTTCTTGCTTCCAGTACCGCCTATGACCGGTTCGTTGCTATTTCCTTTCGATGACATCTTTATAAGAATTCGGTAAAACTGAGGATTAACCATGGGTTAGAAGCCAGATATTATGGCTGAAGGCCGAATGAAGAAGCAAGGAAAGGGAGAATAGATGCCATTTCGCCCATTAATTATTTGTTAATTTAAATGGTATCCTTGAACTGTCTTAACGAGATCTTTATCCATTAATGCTACCCTTGCCTCACTTTTCACAATCAAATTAAGTCTAGATTTCCTGGTTTTATGAGCAATAAGAAGATAGTAATTATTGAAGATGAGCCCGATATTCTCGAAGTGCTCAGCTATAACCTGAAACGGGAGGGCTTTGAGGTATTCACCGCAGTCAACGGTACCCTCGGGCTGTCTCTGGTTAACAAAGAAAATCCGGATCTTCTCCTGCTTGATCTGATGCTGCCGGGTATGGACGGTATAGAAATATGCAGTAATGTTAAAAGTAACCCGGCCAATCAAAATACCTTGATAATTATGGTGACAGCCAAAGGCGAAGAAAGTGATATCGTTCTTGGCCTGGGTGTGGGTGCAGATGATTACATTACCAAGCCTTTCAGTCCCAAAGAGTTGGTCGCCAGGGTAAAGGCGGTACTTCGTAGAGGCACTCTGGTAGAAAGCGCTCCGAGGCAGGATCAGGTTAAGGTCGGCAAGCTGGCCATCGATCCTGCCAAATATGAAGTTACCGTGGCAGGCAATGAAATCAGGCTGACTGCCACCGAGTTTCGTCTCCTGCACTATCTGGCTAGTAATCCAGGAAGGGTGTTCTCCCGGGAGCAGTTGTTAAGTCGCGCTATGGGTGATGATGTAGTCGTTGTCGATCGCAATATTGATGTTCATATACGTGGTATTCGCAAGAAAATGAATACCGAGCCGCCAATGATTGAGACCATCAGGGGGGTAGGCTATCGTCTCCGTGATTCTGTATGACAGGAAATCGACCTGATTCGCGTTTTCAAATTACCCCCGCCCGTTATTGCTTTATAATTCATTCGATTAATCAGCCAGCATGCCTGCATAGCAGATATCCATTGGCATAATTTTTAAAGGTCAATTAAGACAATGCTCCTCAAGTCATTTTATTTCTGGCGTACCTATATCGGGTATGTGCTTGTGGCATTGATTGGTACATTCCTGTTTGCGATGTCCCTGGTAGGGCGATTTGAACAGCAGATCGAGGAAAAAGCAGACAATACCCTGCTCTTTAATGCGCAACTGCTTAGCCAGGTATTAGTGCCGCCTTTGCAAAACCTGAATTACCCGCAGCTGAGACAAATGGCTGAATCAGTGGCGCAAAACGCTGGTCTGCGGATTACCGTGATAGACAGCAATGGTGTCGTGCTGTCGGATAACTTTGAAAACCCCTTTGCCATGGATAACCATTTGAGAAGGCCGGAAATTCTCCTGGCTTCCTCTGCGGGCATTGGTCGAGCAAGTCGATATAGTTTTACCCTGGAAGAGCAGTTTCATTACCTTGCTGTGCCCATGCTTTTGCAAGATGAGATTATAGGGTTTGTTCGTACCGCCAGGGCTTCCTCAGCGGTGCAGGCAGAAATTAGTGAGGCAAATTCAGTCTTGCTGAGAAACGCAGCGATTGTCACTTTTTTTGTTTTATTGCTGGCATTTTATTTGTCAGCACGACAGGCAATGACAGTGTTGGAGCTGACGTCGATGGCCGAAGATATATCCCGCGGTAATTTTGCCCGACGCATACCGGTAGAGAATGCTCTGGGCTTGAAAAAACTGGCGCAAGCGATCAATAAGATGGCGCGCAGTTCGGCGCAAAGCGTGACTGAAATTACTGCCGATCGGAATCGATTGGCGACAATCTTTACCTGTATGGTGGAAGGTGTAGTGGATGTTGATATGGACCAGAACATCCTGCATATCAATGAAGCTGCTGTGCGTATGCTGTCCATTAATGAGAAAAGCAGTCTCGGCAATCCGCTGTGGCAGGAAATTCGTAATCAGGAAATCATCAGCGCCCTTGATGAAGCTATCAAGACTTCATCTGTGATCAAGGCACAGACGCGCCTGGATCATGAGTTGGGACAGCGTGTAGTTGATATCTACGCCGCCTCACTCAGTGACGATCAGGGTGAGCCTATCGGTGCGGTTCTGGTGCTGCACGATATTACTGATCTTAAAAATCTGGAAAGGGTAAGAACTGATTTTGTTGCCAATGCATCCCATGAGTTAAAAACGCCGATTACCGCTATTCGTGGTCTGACCGAAACAATAATTGATGATGACCAGGTCGATAAAGAAACCATGGTGCATTTCCTCAAAAGAGTGCATGCCCAGAGTCTGCGTTTGTCTCAGCTGGTAGGGGATCTGATGACTATCTCCAGGCTGGAGAGCAGTTACAGTAGCGAGGACTTTACTAAAATTAATTTCGCTGATCTGGTGCGTCAGGCGGTGAGAGCAGCACAATCCACTGCAGAGCAAAAAGGCCACACCTTGGTCGCTGATTTACCCGAGAATGAAATGGAGCTTAATGGAGATCGCCAGAATCTAAGCCAGTTGGTGGATAACCTGATAGATAATGCCATGAAGTACACTACTGAACCCGGAACTATTAATATTAGTTTAAAAGCACATGAGCAAACGGCGGTGCTTGAGGTCAAGGATTCCGGAATCGGCATAAGTCCGCAATATCAGAAGCGGGTGTTTGAGCGTTTCTACCGGGTGGATAAAGTACGCTCACAGAGTTTGGGAGGGACTGGTCTGGGCTTATCTATTGTAAAGAATATTGCGGAGAAGCATGGCGGCAAGGTGAGTGTAGAAAGCCAATTTGGTAGTGGCTCAACATTCATAATCCAGCTGCCCATTGATAAACCGGCTGCTGAGTAAACCCGGGCTGGCAAATAACGATCAGAGCACAGGTTATAAGTATTTTGGTAGATTACTTATGGCTGAACTGGCAGTTGATTAGTAAGTGGTTTGAAAAATGATTCGAGACGTCCCTGTCTCGATTTCTCATAGTGTGTTGAAGGAAAATGCTGTCAGCTATTTTTCGATTTTAAACAGTGCTGTTCTAAAAACCAAAACGTTCCCAAAACAGCTTATTAAGCAGCACATTCTTTCTTTCTAGCAGGAGGCGTTCTATTAAAAAGAAACATCCCACTGCAAACGCAAGCGATTATCAGATTCATCCTGAGCAAAAAAAGTGTCATCAAGGGTCAGGCGGGAAAAGTCCATGGTTACCTTGTTGTTATGGCCATTGAAGAACCAGTTTGCACCAATAGTAAATTCCCTGCGCTCGTTTTCCAGTACCCGATTAACTGCATTGGGTTCATCGACAAAAGAGTAACGCGCCGCCAATTCAAGTGGCGCCGGGAAGTTCGGGAAAATATTGCTAAAGAAATATCCAGCCTGAACATAGCCACCAGTCAGTTCGTGTGAACTGCCATCAGCGTTGTCTTTTATGGTTTTACGGTGATATTCCTGCTGTGCCGAGAAGCCACGATACTTATAGGCAAATTCCTGCACTACCTGATCTATATCGAATTGGCCAGGGATCGCATTAGCGGGTCTGTCAAAGCCATCAAGATTGCCACAGCCTGAAGATGACCAGCGCGTACAGCTACCTGTTGTGGTAAACCCTGCAATAGCGAGGCTGCCTGTTGGCCGTTCAGTATATTCAACATCGGTTTGGCGCCAAGAAAGATCGCGACCGAGGAAGTTCCATTGTAAACGCCCCATATACATCATGTCGTTATCAGTATTATTTACCGAACGACCTTCACCATTAAATACACCGGCGTAATAACGTAAATCTGCTGGCGTATCCTCGAAAAGATGCCCGCGCAGCTGCACACCAATCTGCCTGTCCATGGTGAAAACACGGTTAGCGATTGAGCGCTCTACAAATTGCTGTCTACCTGAGGAATCCACACGTTCGCGGTTAAGATCGACCTTCCACTGCCCCAGGCGAATGCCGCCCCAATCCCATTTTGCGATATCTATGCGCCAGTCAATCACGCGCGCACTTGAGGAGGCACTACTATCATCCACATCCCGTGATGGCTGAAGATCTACCTCAAAATAATAGCTGAGCCAGGGCTGGAAGCCGTGACCACCAATTTTCATACGCAGGCGACGGGCTTCGAAGTTGGACTGTTCTTCGGCATTGAAACTGCCAATTTGCCTGGGATCTGATCGGTAGGGTGTGGTAAATCGCGTTTGCGCCCGCCATTGCAGTTCAGTACGCCAGTTGCCATCACGTGTGGCCAGGCGAAAACCGCTGCCTGTCTGGCTTGCTGCGACAGGAAACTCTTCGTCAATCTGCCTGGCGATTTCAGTAGCAACTCGCTGTTCTATTACCTCTCCTACTGCTTCTTCTGCTGCTTTTTCCAAAACGACTACTGGCAAGACGTCCCCGCTTGAAAGGGAATCCTTTTCAAGTAATGCATCATATTGTTCAGTTGTTATTGCACCATTTTGAAGCAATATATCCAGTAGCTCCTGATCCGCAGCATAAGCAGCGGTTGAGGCTTCTAGCAATGCCACAAGCAGCAGTGCCTGCTTCAACTTGAAAGGTGTATTTTTTAGGTTCATTTGGAAGACTCCATGCCGTGGTGATGACCTGTTATTTAGTGGGGGCATTCTTCCAAAGGATTATTAAGAAATTATAAAGAGCAGGTTAAGTTTTAAAGTTGCAGTTAAATTAACATTAAGAAGTCATAAATATGCTTTCAGGCAGATTTTTTAAAACATGCCATTGTTAAAGACTTTGGGATATGGAGGCTTGATTGTTCTGCTAAATATTGGAAAGAACTCCAAATCTTTATGAAACCTTAACAGTGTGATGTGACAATGCCGGCCATTGTGATCGCAAATACCTTTTTTGGAGAACCGTTAAGATGAGATACCCGACTGCCTTACTGAAAAAATCTGTAAATCTACCGCTTGTATTAACCATTACCTTGCTGCTTGGTGCTTGTTCTCAGCAGGATGAGTCGCAGGAAAGTGGAGCAACGGGTGCCGCGGCACTCAGTGGTGTTGTCAGTCTGGATGGTTCCAGCACTGTTTACCCGATCAGTGAAGCGGTCGCCGAAGAATTCCTGGCGGTAGCGCCCCGGGTAAGGGTTACTGTAGGCGTTTCAGGGACTGGTGGCGGTTTCAAGAAATTCCTGGCGCAGGAGACCGACATCAATGATGCTTCCCGCTCCATCAAGGACTCTGAAATTGAACAGGCAACTGCCAATGGCATTGACTATCTGGAAATTCCGGTTGCCTATGATGGTCTTTCCGTAGTGATTAACAGCAACAATGATTGGGTTGATTATTTGACGATGGAAGAACTGCAATTGATCTGGCAGCCAGGTAGCACAGTCGACAGCTGGGATGATATTCGCCCGGAATGGCCCAGTGAGCCTTTAAGGCTTTACGGCCCCGGCACAGATTCCGGTACCTTTGATTATTTTACTGAAACCATCAACGGTGAATCAGGGGCCTCCAGACCTGACTATACTGCCAGTGAAGATGATAACGTTCTGGTACAGGGTATCAGCGGTGATGAATTTGCCCTGGGGTTTTTTGGTTTTGCCTACTACGTGGAAAACATGGATAAGTTGCAAGTGGTCCCTATAGATGGCGGTAATGGACCCATTATTCCTACAGAAACCACTATTAACGATGGTACCTACAGCCCCCTGTCACGACCTATATTTATTTACCTCAATACAGCCAGCATGGCGCGTCCTGAAGTGAACGAATTTGTTAATTTCTACATTGATAATGCAGGTGTTCTTGCCAGCGAAGTGGGATATATCGCCTTGCCAGATGATCTGTATCAAGAGGCTAAAGACAAAATCTCGGCTTTATAGTTTCTTGTAGATCTTTTGTTAATGTTTGATGATGTATTGGTCTACAATGCGAATCCCATTAAGTGAGCCGGTGATAGATTAACAATGGCACAAGAACAATATCCTGATGCTGCTTTAGCCAGTCAACCAGCAGAGCCTCGAGCCGCCAGATCAATTAAAAAATCCGGTGTGCTTTGGGGGGAATTTGCCATCAAGAGCTGGCTGGCTTCCTGTTCTTTCATTTCCATTGTCACTACCGCTGCGATTGTTATTTTGCTGCTTAGTGAAACCCTGAATTTCTTTGAAAGCGTATCTCCGCGTGAGTTTTTCTTCGGTACAACCTGGACTCCCCTGTTTGAGCCTTCATCGTTCGGCGTATTGCCTCTGGTGTGGGGCACGCTGATAGTGACTATTGGCGCGGCTCTGATCGCTATTCCAACGGGGTTGGCCAGTGCTATATACCTCAGTGAATATGCTTCAGACCGTATGCGAAGCATCATCAAGCCGGTACTTGAATTACTGGCGGGTATTCCAACGGTTGTCTATGGTTATTTTGCCCTGACCTTTGTCACGCCGGTTTTGCGTAACGTGTTTCCTGATATACAGGTGTTCAATGCCCTGAGTGCTGCAATTGTTGTTGGCATTATGGTCTTGCCCATGGTGGCTACCATGAGTGATAACGCCTTGCGGGCTGTTCCTGTCAGTCTGCGCCAGGGAGCTTACGCATTGGGGGCTACCTCCTATGAAGTAACGACTCGGGTAGTGGTTCCGGCAGGACTCTCAGGGGTTATGGCATCCTTCCTGCTTGCCATTTCGCGCGCTATCGGTGAAACCATGGCGGTTACCCTGGCTGCGGGACAGACGCCTAATATGTCCCTGACCATGTTTGAAAGTATTCAGACCATGACATCCTATATCGTGCAGGTCAGCCTGGGTGATACGCCCAGTGGTGGCGTTGCCTATCAAACCTTGTTTGCGGTAGCCACGCTGTTGTTTGCCATTACCCTGGTGATCAACATTATTTCCCAGATGATTCTGAATCGCTTCAGGGAAGTTTATGAATGAGGTTAAGCAATCATGCCTTTAACAACTGAGCAAGAAAGTCGGCATCTGGAAAAGCGACATCGTAAGGCCAGAATTTTTGCGATTTTCTGTGCCGCTATTACCTGGTCAAGTGTATTGCTGTTGGCGGTATTGTTGTATCAGGTTTCTATTGAGGGCTTCCGCTGGCTGGATTGGCAGTTTATTAGCAGTTTTCCTTCCCGTTTTCCGGAGCGGGCGGGAATCAAATCGGCCCTGGTAGGAACTATCTGGCTGATCTCGCTGGTGGCATTGATTTCCATTCCCGTCGGTGTTTCCACGGCCCTCTATCTGGAAGAGTTTGCCGGCAAAGGCAAGATTTCCAAAATAATTGAAGTGAATATTGCCAATCTGGCCGGGGTGCCGTCTATTGTTTACGGGATTCTTGGGCTGGCAATATTTGTGCGTTTTTTCGCGCTGGAGCGAAGCCTGATTTCCGGTGCCTTGACCATGAGTCTGTTGATTCTACCGGTAATTATTATTGCCAGTCGGGAGGCGATTAAAACCGTTCCCCAGGGTATTCGTAATGCGGCTTATTCGTTGGGGGCGACTAAATGGCAGACCACCTGGGCTCATGTATTGCCCGCGTCGTTTCCGGGGATTATGACGGGAGTTATTCTTGCTCTTTCGCGCTCCATCGGGGAAACTGCGCCCCTGATCATGATTGGCGCCATGACCTTTGTCGCCTTCCTGCCTGAAGGTCCCATGGATTCATTTACCGCGATGCCTATTCAGATTTATAACTGGGTTTCACGTCCCCAGGAAGAATTCCATGAGCTGGCGGCGGCAGGTATTATTGTGTTACTGGCAGTGCTATTGGTAATGAATGCAACAGCCATATTTATCAGGAATAGAACAGAACGGAGAATGAAGTAATGAGCCAGTTTCCAGACTCGACACTGGCAGAACAGAATTTGCAAATGAGCAAGAAATCCGTTCTGGAACTACGTAACGTAAATATATTTTATTCAGATAATCAGGCCGTCAATGATGTGTCTTTTAATATCAGGCGCAATAAAATTACGGCAATAATCGGGCCTTCAGGTTGTGGTAAAAGTACTTTGCTGCGCTCATTAAACCGGATGAATGATTTTGTAGATGGCGCCAGGGTCGAAGGAGAACTGATTTTTGGTAATGAAAATCTGTACGGTAAAGAAGTGGATGCAGTAGAAGTCAGACGCCGTATCGGAATGGTGTTTCAGAAACCAAATCCTTTCCCCAAGTCTATCTACAACAATATTTCCTGGGGACCACTGATAAATGGTTTCAATGGTTCTACAGATGAGCTAGTTGAGCGCTCCCTGAAACAGGCCGCGTTGTGGGAAGAGGTCAAGGATCGTCTGCATGAGTCCGCCCTTAATCTGTCTGGTGGGCAGCAGCAGCGTTTATGTATAGCCAGGGCGCTGGCCATGGAGCCGGAAGTATTGCTGATGGATGAGCCCTGTTCAGCACTGGACCCCATATCGACAGCGCGTATTGAAGATTTGCTGTTCGAATTAAAATCCAGCTATACCATCGTCATTGTGACCCACAATATGCAGCAGGCTGCCAGGATTTCAGACTACACTGCCTTTATGGAAATGGGCGATTTGATAGAATTCAATGTCACTAAAAAAATATTTACCCGGCCGGCGATGAAACGCACTGAAGAATATGTCACCGGTCGTTTTGGTTAAACTCTGGTTGGAACATTAGCCAAACCCCTGGTCAAAAAAATAGCTCAAGACTTTTTCGAATTTACTCTAAGAGAATTTCATGTCATTACATTTACAGCGCGATCTTGAAAAGCTGAAGAAAGAAATCCTTAAACTGGGCACTATGGTTGAGTCGGCCATTAATAATGCCATCTTTGCGCTAAACAATCGTGAGATGTCCTACGTTGATGAGGTGCTCAGACTCGAAGACCATATTAATGAAATGGAAGTAAAGATAGAGGAAGACTGTCTCAAGATTCTTGCGTTGCATCAACCCGTCGCCGGTGACCTTAGATTTATCGTGGTCTCCCTGAAAGTAAATAATGACCTGGAACGGATGGGCGATTTCGCCAAAAATATTGCCAAACGCGCCAGGGAATTAATGCAGGAGGAGCCCATTTCGACCTTGCCTGAATTCGTTAATGAATTACCCAACCTGGTTCGTACAATGGTTAGAAACTCTCTCGATGCACTGGTAAAACTTGATGTAGGTCTTGCCAGAGAGGTTATAGCCATGGATGATAAGGTAGATGAAATTAATCGTGCCATGTACCAGGAGGTCACCAGGGTCGCTAAAGAAAACCCGTCGAAGACGGAAATAGCCATCAGTCTTCTTTCAACTTCGCGTTACATGGAGCGTATCGGCGATTTGAGCACTAATATTGCTGAAGACGTTATCTTTATGGTTGAAGGCAGGGTAATCAGACACGACGATTAAAGCCATGCGATATTTGATACCATTTTTTCTTGCTATAGGCCTGAGCGCCTGCAGTCCCCTAAACTCTGGTGACAGGAGTAGTGGGCAGGTTTTACCTGCTGCTATTCTCGACACCTATGTAGCTATTGCCAATGCCGCCTATGAAGATTCGCTTATTACTGCGCGTCAACTGGAACAGTCGGTAGATACTTTTCTGGCTTCGCCTTCAGCCCTGACTATGCAACAGGCACGCAATGCCTGGTTAGCTGCTCGAGTCCCGTATCAGCAAACAGAAGCCTTTCGTTTTGGTAACCGTGTTGTCGACGAATGGGAAGGACGAGTTAATTCGTGGCCCCTGGATGAAGGGCTGATTGATTATACGGCAGCTTCCTACGGTGAAGAATCCGACTTCAATTATTTCTATAGCGCCAATGTGATTGCTAACGAGATTATTGATCTGGGCGGCATAACCGTTGATGCAGCCATGATTACACCCCAATTACTGGCAGAAAACCTTCACCTGATTGACGGTGTAGAGGCGAATGTGGCGACCGGTTACCATGCCATTGAGTTTTTACTTTGGGGCCAGGATCTCAATGGCACCAGTCCCGGTGCGGGTAACCGTCAATGGACTGATTACTCACTGCAAAACTGCAGTAATGGAAATTGTGATCGTCGTCGTGATTACCTGAAAGCAGCAACAGTATTGCTGGTAAATGATCTGGAAGAGATGGTTGGCAACTGGCAACCGGGCGGCGCTGCTTATATGGACTTAATGGGCAAGGGGGAGCAGGCTGGTTTGGCCACGATCCTCACCGGTATGGGTAGTCTGGCCTATGGTGAATTGGCAGGAGAGCGTATTCGGCTGGGATTGCTGCTAAATGATCCGGAAGAAGAGCATGACTGTTTTTCGGATAATACCCATCATTCACACTACTATGATGCTCTTGGCATCAAAAATGTTTACCTTGGTGAATATCGGCGCGTCTCGGGTGAACTTGTTTCCGGGGCATCACTGGCAGATCTAATCTCGCAACAGGCGCCTGCAATCTCTGCCGAGATGATGGCGCGGCTGGAAGAAACCGAATCAGCTATGCAGAGAATGGTGGATGAAGGCGAGTCCGGCAATACTTTTGACGTACTGATCGGGCGTGATAATGCGCAGGGGGAAGAAATAATTACCCGCATAGTAGATGCGCTTATGGAAGAAACCCGAACCATTGAAAAAGTTATCAATGAACTCGCCCTGGTGAATGTGAGTATTGAAGGGTCGGAAAGTCTTGATAATCCCTCGGCTGTTTTATAAAAATACTGGCAGCTTTCTTTTAGTGGCATTGGCTGTAGTCTGCTTTCCCTTATTCGCGGCAGAGACATTCATGCCGTCACTTGATTTTATTACCGGCAAAGCCCTGTTTGAAAAAAACTGGGTACCTTCGTTTTCCTCCACCACCGCCAGCGATGGCCTCGGACCTTTTTATAATGCCCGTTCCTGTAACCAGTGCCATCCTGACGGGGGGCGTGGAAGCCGCGAGCAATCTCTTGTTTTACATGTTAATGATCCTGTTTATGGCCAGCAGCTGCAAAAATATGCCATGGCCGGCTTGCAGCGCGAAGCAGAAGTCAGCTTTGTGTTTGCTGATGTGAATAACGCTGGCAAGCCATCCGCCCCCACAATAGAAGTCAATAACCTTTCCCGCGGAGTCATGACTAATGCAGCGCTCTCTGCACGCATAGCGCCTTCGTTGCAGGGGCTGGGCTTGCTGGCGCGCATTCCTGATGATCTTATTCTCGCCATGGCTGACGCGGCGGACAGTAATGGCGATGGAGTTTCCGGTCGGGTGAACATGATTAGTGATAATGCCGGTGTTGGCAGCATTGGTCGTTTTGGCTGGAAAGCCGGGCAGGTGTCCTTACGTGATCAGTTGGCAAGAGCCTTGAGTCTTGATCTTGGTCTTGGCAATCCTGTTTTCCCCTCTGCCGCCGGCGATTGCACATCAGTGCAGGTAGACTGTTTAAACGCTCCCCATGGCAACTCAAGTCATCATGATAATCTTGAAACCAATAATCAGGTACTGGATCTTTTGCTGAGCTATGTTTCGGGTTTGCCCGCACCATCAAAGACCAGCCAGGGAGCGTCGCAAGAGTCAGCCGGAGCAGCCCTTTTCCAGCAGAGCGGTTGTGCCGGCTGCCATGTACCCTCTCTGGAAAGCGGTGACTTCAGGCTTTCAGCTTATACAGATCTGCTGTTACACGACATGGGGCCAGGACTGGCGGATAATCTTTCAGAAGGAAGTGCGCTTGGCAGTGAATGGCGAACGCCGCCATTATGGGGGCTGGGAAGCCTGCAAAGGCAACTTTTACATGATGGGCGCGCAACGACCATCGAGGAAGCCGTCTGGTGGCATGATGGCGAGGGCGCCGCTGCCAGGGATCATTATGGAAATCTCTCACAACAGCAACGTAATGATTTAAACGCGTTTCTGAATGGTTTATAATGAGAACCGTTCTTAATTAGAATTCCTTGTTATGAAAAACCTGCATTTTTGTACATGCCTGCTGGCAGCCTTGCTGGTCCCTTGCCTGGCAGTCGCCCAAACCACTGAAAACTGGACACAAGTAAATCTCTCCGTGACTGATAACCATGTCATTCCAAGCTATATCAGTCTTGAAAATGCTGCTGCCGGGATGGCGACTGCGGCCCAATCCTTTTGCCGCTCTCCAGATGCGGCAGGGCTTGACGTCTTCAGGAATGGCTTTCATAACAGCATGGATGCCTGGCAACAAATACAGCATATCCAGTTTGGTCCTATTACCTATTTCAACTGGAATTTCAGGATTCACTATTGGCCGGACGAGAAGGGCACCGGAGCCAGACAGCTGGATGATCTGATTGACTCCATGAACAGTGATTCCCTGGCTACAGATAACTTCGCCCGCGAAAGTGTCGGTGTTCAGGGTTTTCCGGCGCTGGAAAGACTTTTGTTTGATGATGAAAGCCTGCTTGCTTTCCGGGAAGATAACTATCGCTGCCAGGTAGCTCAGGCCATCGCACTGAATATCAGTGACATTGCCAGCGGTGTCAGTCAGCGCTGGCGTGATGAATTCAGAACCACTATCGAGAATGCCGATGAGCGGGGGTTTTTTGAAAGTGCCGAAGATGCCACGATTGATTTCCTGAAAGCACAGATAGAGTCTGTACGTAGAATTCAGCAACAGAAAGTGGAAGAGGTGATCGGAGATTCCGCGGCTCGCGCCCGAATCCGACGCGCTGAGTCATGGCGCTCGAATCGCTCCCTGCGCAATCTCAGATTAAATGTTCTGGCACTGGAAAATCTGTTCAGTGGCAACGAAGGACAGGCCGTTGCCCTTGGGGCTGTTTTGATGCCTGAAGACAGGACGCTCATCAGTGAGGCTTTCCTCACCCTGAAGATGAGGCTGGAAGCGGCGCCGGATTCAATTGAAGAAGCACTCGATGCTGATGACGGCTATGCCCGCTTACAACAGATAGCTGCCGGACTCGATGACCTGTTTGAGGCATTTGAAGCAGGGCTAAAAAACACTGATCTCTATCTGGGTTTCAATTCCCTGGATGGTGACTGATCCAGCTGGCCTAGTGATGAAATTAGATCGCAGATATTTTCTTACCCTTGTCAGCGCCGCTATTGGTTCGCCGGTGCTGGCAGTTGGCGAAAATTCTTCAGACACTACTGCGCTTTTTCTGAGTGCGGCATCAGATAGTGATGATCAGCACTGGGTGATTGGTTTTGAGCTTGTCGATGGTAAAAGTGCCGAGAAATTCAGGCATCTGTTGCCGGCCAGGGCTCATCATATCGCTGTTCACGAAGCGCTCGGGGTGTTCGTTGTTATTGCCCGGCGACCCGGAAATTATTTATGGGTTGGCGATCTGCACAGTGGTGAGCCATTGGCAGAAATTACGGTGCCTGTTGATCGTCATCTTTATGGCCATGGTGTGTTTTCAGAAGACGGCCGTCATTTTTATGCGCCTGAGAATGCCTGGCAGCTGATCAATGGTGACAGCGGCAGAGTCGTTGCCTGGCAGGTCAGTCGTGACAGTCAGGGTTTTTCCATGGTGCGCGCCGGGGATTTTCCCAGTTACGGTACCGGTCCCCATGAGTTATTGCTTAAACCAGATCAGAACACTCTGGTGGTGGCCAATGGCGGCATTCGCACCCATCCAGAACGCCCGCGGGAAAAACTCAATATCCCCTCCATGGAGCCGTCACTGGTCTATATGGATGCAGTCACTGGCGAGTTGCAGGAGCAACATATGCTGGATGCTGAATACCATCAGGCAAGTATTCGGCATATTGATCAGAATGCTTCCGGACAGGTAGTGATAGGTATGCAATACGAGGGTGAGCCTTTTGATAGTGCTCCTTTACTTGCCCTGCATGAACAGGGCAAGCCCCTGCAATTACTATGGGCACCAGAGCCACAACAGGGACAGATGAAACAATATATAGGTTCGGTACGTTATGATCGCAGTGGGCGATTTTTTGCCGCCAGCAGTCCGCGTGGCAACATGATCAGTTTCTGGGATGTTGCAACTGGGGAAATGAAAAAATCTCTGCGCTCCCGGGATGGTTGCGGTCTGTGTGCCATAGAACAGGGCTTTCTGTTTACTGCAGGCAGTGGGCGAATCACTCAATACGATTTGGTCAGGGATGAAATAGAAGCATTGAATACCGGGTCTGATGGCAAAGTGTTCTGGGATAATCACCTGAGTATGATTGCGCGATGAAAAATCCAATAACGTTAACTCTGTTTTTTTCGTTTTGCCTTTCTCTGCTGGCGTTGCCGGCTGTTGCCGATGAAAAAGCAGATGATTACCAGACCAGGCTGGAAGACCTCGGACGCGCCCTGTTTTTTGATGTCAGCCTGTCCCGTGATCGCACCCAGGGCTGTGGCACCTGCCATGATCCTTCGCAGGCATTCATAGACTGGCGGGAAAACGGGGTTCGCCGGGCACTATCCATGGGCAATGACATGCATTCTCTGGGCGATCGTAATGCGCCGACACTATCCTATGCGGCCATGATTCCGGATTTTCATCGCAATAGCGAAGGCGATTATGTCGGCGGCCTGTTCTGGGATGGCAGGGAAGCCGATCTTGAAGGTCAGGCCGGTGGACCCTTTCTGAATCCTTTGGAAATGCAAATGACCGATAAGGCCGCTGTCGTAGCCCGTTTGCAGGAGCACACGCTGTTTCCCCGGGCGTTCAAAAGCCTGTTTGGGGAGGATGTGTTTGAAGATACTGACATGGCCTTTCGACGCATGACTGAAGCCATTGCGGCGTTTGAGCGGACCGATTTCTTTTCTCCTTTTGATTCAAAATATGATCGTTACCTGAAGGGGGAATATGAACCCACGGTTCAGGAAGAACTGGGGATGACGCTGTTTTTCTCCCAGCAGTTCAGTAACTGTAACCAGTGTCACCAGTTAAAAACTTTTGCTGAAAGTGAGGGCGAAACCTTCTCCAGTTACAAGTATTTCAACATTGGTACCCCGGTAAACCGCGAAGCCAGACAAGTGAACGGACTGGGCATGGCGCATATTGATCGTGGCCTGCTGGAAAATCCCCATGTGGATGATCCGGCCCAGGCGGGAAAGTTCAAAACACCGACCCTTCGTAATGTGGCACTGACAGCGCCTTATATGCATAACGGGGTATTTCAGGATCTGAAAACAGTGGTGCAGTTTTACAACAAGTACAATGTTCGCGGTAAAGCGGCGGATATCAACCCCACAACAGGGGAACCCTGGGGTGAAGCGGAAGTTTCAGAGAATATCGATCTGGAAAAACTGCAGTCTACACCGGCGCTGGATGAGCGTCGTATTGATGCCCTGGTAGCCTTCATGAAAATGCTCACCGATAAACGCTACGAACACCTGGTGCAATAGACTCGCTGGACCGGGTGTTCGGTTTGAATGGTTGAGCAGAGCCTTAGCTGGGGAGTTTATACAACGCAATTTTCAGACGTTTATCCGCATCAGTTTCCTCAAATTCCACAGCGGGTGGAATCCATTCAACAAACTCACTGCCCGGTAAATTTTCTGCCATGCAATCATGTAAAAAATCCTCTCCCAGGAAGGGGCTGTTCAGGGCAGCAATAATGGTAGCTCCCGGATTACAGAGTTCAGGCATTCGTTTCACAACGCTTTTATAATTACGCTCTGCGTTAAAGCTGCCACGCTGATTGGTGGGCGGGTCGATAATTACCAGGTCATAAGGGCCAAACTGTTTGATCCTTGCCCAGGACTTGAACAGGTTGTGAGGGATGCTCCTGATTGGCATGGGGCCCTGGCCATTTAGCATGTGGTTTTGCAGTCCCCACTCAATGCTTGGCTTGCTCATATCGACATTGGTGACACTCTTGCCGCCTCCTGTCAGCGCTGCCACTGACAGGGCGCAGGTATAGGCAAAAAGGTTCAGCACATTGCAGCCATCACTGTTTGCCTTGAGCCATTCGCGCAGTGGGCCGGTATCAAGAAAAAGGCCGGCATTTTGGCGTCGCCCCGGGTGTACTTCAAAGCGAAGTCCTTGCGCTTTCACAATAATCCTGTCGAGCTCTACACCGGAGAGCGTGTCTGCGGGGGACTGTTTCAGGTAGCGATGCTGCAGAACAATGGATTTAATCTGTTTTTTGCTATCGGCGGCGAGAATCAGCTGTTTCAATGCTTCTGCATTATCCACTGCCTGCCAGGCAGAAATAAGCACAACAGGTTTGAACCAGTCGATACAAAGGTGTTCCAGCCCAGGATAGCAATGACCGCGGCCATGGAAAATCCGGCGCGCTTCATGCTGCTCTTCAGAAAAAAATGTCTGAAGTTTTTCATTGAGAGAAGTAAGCATTATGTTTTTTAAAGAAAAGCGTCAGTAAAACAGGAAGTGAAGTCCCATTTTGCATTAATCGCTTTTGTCTGCCTGGTAGTATTGCACACCGATCTTGATGCGATCACGGCCCTGGGATAGACGGTGCTGGTTGGTATCACGCAGGGAGTAAACACAGCCGCAATATTCCTGCTGATAAAACTCCTCGCGCTTGCTGATCTCTATCATGCGTTGGGAGCCGCCGCCTTTACGCCAGTTATATTCCCAGTAGGTCATGCCAGGATAGCGTGACGCTGCGCGCACCCCGCAATCGTTAATCTGGGTCATGTTTTTCCAGCGTGAAATACCCAGTGAACTTGAGATAACGGGAAACCCGTTTTCCTGGGCATAAAGTGCAGTACGCTCAAAACGCATGTCAAAACATTTGGTGCAGCGTTCGCCACGTTCCGGCTCCATTTCCAGTCCCTTGATACGCTCAAACCAGTTGTCGGTATCGTAGTCAGCATCGATGAATTCAATATTATGCTTTTCCGCAAAACTGATATTTTCTTCCTTGCGCAGCTCGTATTCCCGTTTTGGATGGATATTCGGGTTATAGAAAAAAATGCTGTAGTTGATGCCGGAGGCATGCAGGGCTTCCATGACTTCCCCGGAACATGGGGCACAGCAGGAGTGCAGCAGCAGTTTATCTGCGCCTTCGGGGAGTTCGAGCTTGGGTCTGTCGTTTGCATCCATGGTTCGGTCAGCTACGCAGTGTTGAATAATTATTTCCGGTTAATGAACAGCTTACGCTTGATTCCGGTGCGACACACTACCCAGATCAGCGCGTTGTGTAAAGTTTTCTTGTGACTGGAATCCCTTTAAAACATAATCCATCCCAATGCTAAAGACCCTGTAAGCAATGGGTTCTTTTCAGCGCGGCATGATGAGGGGTATCATGCCTGGGTAAAATAAACAGTCAGGATGAAAACCTGATGGGGGAGGAAATAAAGACATGTTACTAAACAAAGCAAAATCGCTGGCTTTAATGGCCACAGCACTGGTTTTATTATTGGGCAATTCGCTGGCCTGGGCGCATCATTCGTTCGCCGCTGCCTACAATATGGAAAATCCGATCGAAATAACCGGCAAAATTGTCAATGTTCGCCTGACCAACCCTCATTCCTACTTTTTCCTTGATGTTGAAGGGGAAAATGGCGAAATGCAGCGCTGGTCATTCGAGGCCGGCACACCCAGCGGAATGATTCGTGGCGGCTATTCCCCCGAAGTCATCAAGGAAGGGGATATGGTGACTATAGGCGGTTTTCGCGCACGCGATGAATCCACCAATGGCATGCTGACAAAACTGGTAACTTCTGATGGTACCGAATACGGCATGTTTGGACCCAGGGAAAGGTAAGCCGGGAAAAGGGAATAAAAGAGGCAATAAGAATGAAAATACTCAATCGTAATTTATTAGTCGGACTGGTCGCTCTGGCCTATGTTTTTTCGGCAGCTGCCCAGGATAGCGGGGAAATTCCGCGTATGGCTGATGGCAAGCCCGATCTTAGTGGTGTCTGGTGGACCGGGGGCGATCTTGGCAGTGCTGGCTATGGCAGTACCACTGACAGAAGTGCCGGTTTGCAATACAACCTTTACACCGATCTTTACACCCCTGAAGCGGCGCAGCGTATGGCTACCCTGAGTGACAAGGATGATCCGACACTGCAGTGCAAACCCACCGCCTTTGGCACTCTCAGTGTACGCTTGTTTGATGTCGGTGCAGTAGGGCAGATCGTTGCGACGCCCGATATGATGATTTTTCTGCAGGAGACTTTCCATGGTTATCAGCTGATTCCCACCGACGGTCGCAAACATCGCTTTTTGCCGCCTTCCTACCGTGGTGATGCCGTGGGACATTGGGAAGGGGACACTTTCGTGGTCGAAACGGTTAATTTTACCGATGATACCTGGATGTTTGCCGAAGGCGGTGTGTCGTTTCATTCCGACCAGCTGCGTATTGTTGAACGCTATAACATGAGTGATGCCAACACCCTGCGTATTGACGCCACCATTTATGATCCAGGTGTACTTAGAGAGCCCTGGGTAGTACCAACCAAGACTCTGGTACTGGCACCCTTTGATCAGTTGTTACCGCTGATATGTTCCGGGGTAGAAACCCAGGAAAGAATGGATGGGGCTTCTGCAGCCGGGCAATAGAGCTTTTTGATTCAAACTTAACGATGGGTCCGGCGCCTGCCGCCGGACCTGTCGTGCATTCAGTTACTGATACTTTCTTCTTTCCCAGACCTCTTTCTGGTAAATCCCGCCATCGGGTTTACGATATCTCTCGCTATTGGCCTGGTTCTTGGCTTCCATTTCTTCCAACGACAGTGACACATCAATTTCTGCTTCCCAGTGCTCTCTTTTAAAAGGAATAATCTGGGCATAAGGGGTGCCGGCCGGAAGAATGCCGGTGATGCCCTTGAGAAAGAAAAACGGCATGGTGCCGGGCAAATGAACCTTGTCATTATCGACTATGCCGCTGGTGGTCAGGAAGGGCAGTTCAAAACGATTCATGGGCTGGGTATACAGCGCGCTGTAGCCTTCCGGTAATTCCACCGCCCAGTCGGCCCACCAGGCGAAATGTTTCTGATGATAGCCCTGGGGATGTGGAAACTGATTCAGCGGCATCCGCTCTACGAGGAAGTTTGCATAACGCTCGTCCAGCACCCGGCCATGAATATTGCCTTCGGCATCTTCAAAAAATTCCAGATCGCAGGGAGTCTTGTAGGTATAGCCACTGCCCATAACATCAAACACCGCCGGACAGGCTTTCCAGGTTGGGATCTTGCCGCCGGTTTTGGGCATTTCCCAGTGTTTACCGGTTGCCGGGTCACGTGCGAAACGATCCGCATTGCGGTACCACTCAGGAATGGTTTTGAGTATGGGTTCCGGTTTGGAAATGCTCTCTTTGGTTAACCAGGGGCGGTTAGAAACAAACTTGATTTTCTTGGTATCCACAATGGGTTTCCTTGAGGTCCTGATTCTTTGCGGTGAGTATCAAAGTCATTAATTTAAACGATTGGCGCAGGAAAAGGGACAGGAAATGCGTAAATAAATTTTTCCCTGTACTATTTTTGATCTGGAGTCTAAGTAGCAGGCAATAAAAAAGGCCAGGGTTAGCCGGCCTTTTTTTATACTGATCAAGAATCAGGGTAGTCTATTTAATTCTGCTGGAACTCAGGGGTCATTTCCTTGCATTCCTGTGCCTGGAAAGGCACATCTGAAAGATACATTACATCATAGCTTTCATAGGGCGCGGCCAGATAGACTGGATCAGTGACTGAATACTCGCGCTTGAGTGCCATTTTTTCTGTGTCCAGAGAGAAGCGCTCCACGATATGCATCTGCTCACTGCTGCGTGTAGGTGGCGTCAGAACCCCTTCCGCGAAACCGATAGTATCAACCACCAGCGTGTCGCCTTCCCAGTTGCCAATGGAGTGACCGGCATAGCTGGGCTCAATGTTGGCTGGATGCTCGCTCATACCTATATGGATGCGGCGATTCAGGTTGTACAGGCCATAGGTGATATCAATAACCTTTTCACCCTGCGCTGTAGTAGTTTGCCGGAACTGGTTTATTGGCCAGTCTGCTGTCCAGTCACGAATAAAGCTGGTGGGTTTGCAGTCGAACCAGGGATTGTCGATGGGTGAGCGGCGGTCAAAGGCATCTGCCGCAGCCTGACCTCTTTCGGTATAGACCACCTGTGGTCTTGGCGGTTGCGTGGCGCGCACATCTTCAATGCTGATGCTACCTGCAGCAAAGGCGGGAGACATGCTCTTGGGAATCATGGAGCCGCGGCCACCACTGGGAGGTACCGTCAGTACCAACTGTTCCACCGCCCAGTCACCGCTTATATTAAGCTGGCCATCAGCAAGGCGCAAAGGGCGATCAGAGGTATCCACAGGGGCAGTGGAGAGCAACTGATCATTGCGGTTCATGGTGATTTCATCATCGATGGTGAAGGTCTCGATATAGCAGGCTTCAGGATCATCACGGTGAGGATTGCCTTCGATTTTTACATGGGAGCCGACCTTGAACATATCGGTGGACCAGCCAGAGCGTCGGATCAGCGTACCGGCGCGCATTTCACAGCGCATATGCAGAACATTGCCGTCTGCTTCCACAACATCCAGTTCCATATAGGAATGCGGGTTGACCAGGTTCATCTTGGTGAGAGTGCCTTCCCATTCTTTTTTAATTTCCAGCTGGAACAGACCGAAACCATGGTGAGCCAGCACCGGGCTGGCCAGTCCTGCGATTAGTGCGCTGGCAGCAGCCGTACGAAGAATTCTTTGAGTGTTAAGCATAGTAAATATCCTGGTTTTTCAATAACGGTGGCTAGTATAGTGTTTATGGGCTTTGTTGCCAGTAGCAAAAGGAAATTTTCGCAATATTTACATATTGCCGGTATTTGCTTTATGGCCCGGTTCCAGGTAAAAAATAATGATCTATGAAGCAGCTTCTCACAATTTAGTGCCAATAATCAGCTATCATTAGCCATGTCATAAAAGCAGTTCCTCTCAATGCACAAAATGCCTACAACGGAAGAAAGTGTCAGCAGAATTAGTGTCCAAGCCTAGCGCCCATCAAGTCCTGCAAACGGTCTTTGGTTACGAATCTTTTCGTAATCAGCAGGAAGCCGTGATTGAGCAGATCCTCGGTGGCGGCGATGCCCTGGTATTAATGCCCACCGGCGGTGGCAAATCCCTGTGCTTTCAGGTGCCTGCGTTGCTTATGCCCGGCACTGCCATTGTCATATCCCCACTGATTGCACTGATGCAGGATCAGGTGATGGCACTGCGCCAGTTCGGTATTAAATCGGCTTTTATAAATTCCAGCTTGAGCACAGAAGAAGTGGCTCAGGTTGAAAGTGATCTAATCAATAGCGATCTGGATTTACTTTACGTAGCACCGGAACGCCTGATGATGCCGCGCATGTTGTCTCTTTTGTCACAGACAAAAATTTCCCTGTTTGCCATTGATGAGGCCCATTGTGTCTCCCAGTGGGGCCATGACTTCAGGCCTGAATATATTCAGTTGTCTGTGCTGCATGAGCGTTTTCCTGCTGTTCCCCGCATTGCCTTGACGGCGACGGCAGATGAAACCACCCGCGCCGAGATTATCCAGCGCCTGGCACTGGATCAGGCACAGGTTTTTAATGACGGCTTTGATCGTCCCAATATTCAATATCGCATCAACGAAAATCAGGGTAATGCGCGCGATCATTTATTACGTTTCATTCTGAATGAGCATGAAGGTGATACCGGCATTGTGTACTGCCTGTCCCGCAAGCGGGTGGATCAGATTGCCCAGTGGCTGGAAGCCAAGGGCTTGAAGGCGCTGCCTTACCATGCCGGGATGAGTAATGAATTACGCCAGCATCACCAGGAACGTTTCCTGCGCGAAGAAGGCGTGATCATTGTCGCAACCATTGCTTTTGGGATGGGCATTGATAAACCTGATGTGCGTTTTGTGGCACATCTGAATTTACCAAAAAGTATTGAAGGCTATTATCAGGAAACCGGTCGTGCTGGCCGCGATGGTTTGCCTGCCAATACCTGGATGTCCTATGGCCTGCAGGATGTAATCATGCTGAGGCAAATTCAGCAGGGCTCAGCCGGTTCAGAGAATTACAAACGTATCGAGGGCCATAAGCTGGATGCCATGCTGGGGCTGTGCGAAATCATTTCTTGCCGTCGCCAGGCCTTGTTGCGATATTTTGGTGATGAGATGGAAGAGCCCTGCGGTAATTGTGATAACTGTCTGAATCCACCTGAAACCTGGGACGCCACGCAGGCGGCACAAAAAGCAATCTCCTGTGTTCATCGTACCGGTCAGCGATTTGGTGTGAAATATCTGGTAGATGTTCTGCTGGGAAAAGATGATGAGCGCATTATGCAGTTTGATCATCACAAGGTGTCTACTTTTGGAATAGGTACTGAACTGGATGCCAAGGAGTGGAGTACCCTGTATCGGCAGCTTATCGCCAGCGGATACCTGAAAGTGGATTTTGAGCGGCATGGCAGTATTCGGCTTACCGAAGCAGCGCGCCCGATTCTAAAGGGTGAACAAAAACTGACCCTGCGCAAAATGCTTAAAAGTAACAAGTCGAAATTACGCAAATCCCGTTCATTTTCCGCCACCGCCAACAACGATCTCTGGGAGGCCTTGCGCGAGCATCGAATGACGCTTGCAGAAGAGCAGGGGGTGCCGGCTTATGTGATTTTTCATGACGCGACCCTGGCGGAAATGACCGAACGCCAGCCGCAGACTTTGGAGCAGTTAAGCAAGATTACCGGAGTGGGAGAGAGAAAACTGGAAGCCTATGGTGAAAGTTTCCTTGCAGTCATTCTCTCTCATTCGACTTCAGAAAAGCTGGTTGATAAGAGTGAGACGGTTGCAGAAACTATTGATTTTCTCGCTCAGAAATTAAGCCCGGAAGAAATAGCAGGCAGGCGTAATCTGACGCTTTCGACCATCTATAAACATCTTTCTCTGGGGATTGTAGCAGGAAAGGTAAGTCTTGCTGATGCCATAAGACTTGAAGAAGATGAGATTAAGGTGATTCGGTTTGCCTTTGAGCAGAATGACGACGGCAAGCTCAAGTCTGTATATGAAGCGCTTGATGGCGAATACGATTACGGCGTGTTGGGATGTGTGCGTGCATCGTTGGGAAATTAGTTTTTTAAAGAAAAGGCTATTTTAATAGATAAAAAAAATCCGGAGCAGATAATTGTCTGCCCCGGATTATCAAATGATTGAAATATCGAGTTTTTAGAAGTTAAAAGCGGCCCCTAAAGAAAAGAAAGCGCCTGAGTAAAACCGGCTAAAAAGTATTGCCATCATTGCTTTTTCGGAACTGAGCCTGTTTTCCCGGGTTTAGTTACTGTTTCTTAAAGCATAAAATTTAGAATCTAGGTTAATCGGGGGCTTTTGAGTGATATTACTGCTGTTGTAGTGGTGTTGTCCCTTTATTGAGCCTTCCCCATAAAAGAGTCAACACATGTCCCCTTTCTTTATTCTCAACCTGATTATTTTTACT
>Ga0255753_1000410_pt1 | contig 56150 bp, 30 predicted proteins | sample 041ome_10_FD_179953 | JGI IMG/M metagenome (GOLD analysis project Ga0255753, IMG submission 179953) | Coastal salt marsh microbial communities from the Groves Creek Marsh, Skidaway Island, Georgia - 041412US metaG (version 2) | ecosystem: Environmental > Aquatic > Marine > Intertidal zone > Salt...
CTCGTCGTCAAAATTGAATCGGATGAATAGCCGACGACGCGCGCGGGGGAGGACGACGGCTGGCACCTCCACCTCCTCTCCTTCCTCCTTTGCGTTACTGCTGTTGAAGAAAGGAGGAGCGGTGATCACGTCTAAATCGGATCCGTGTGAACTTCTGAGAAGAGTCGCGCTCCCACTGCAGAAGAGCAAAGTCATCGCGAAGGAGGATTTCGACTTGGACCAAGAGGAAGAGGAAGAAAGAAAATTAGACAAGAAAAATAAAAAAAGAACGACCGATGACGACGACGACGACGCGAACGATGAAAGTACTGAAGAAGAACGAGGTAAAACGACGACGACTTCGAGGACGACGAGGAGGAACGCAAAGGAGACAAAACTAGTGAACGCTACGACGATGGAGCGATTATACGTCAAGAATTTCAGCGCGGACACGTTTTGGTTTTCCATAGATGGTAAATTGCACAACGGGAAAGCGTTGAAAAGAGCGATTCCTCTCGGGACTTTTTTTGAGTTTGCAAGAGAGGGCCTCTCGCGAGAGACGTGGATGCACTTGGAAAATGAAGGTAAAGCAAAGAGTTTGATACGAACGGTACCAGATAAGTGCCCAAACAAAGAACTATTCGCGGAGTTCGTCTTATTACGGTTAGTGGAGGTGTGCGATATCGCGCAAACGACCAAGAAAGGGTGGACAGACAAAGGATGGGCACAATGTCGCTTCGAGTTGATACCGATGTTTGGGAGCCACTCTCGCGAAGGCGAGCGGGACGAGCTTGTTTTGAATGTTTTAGTAGAAGCAGCGTTACACAGACTGAGAGTTTCGAAATTAGCGCCTTCGGATGGTACTGGATTGAAGATACATATGAGGTACGAAGGGTTTCGTTCGTCGGTGGGACACAGACTCGCGCTGGAGGACGGTGTGAGCGACCGCATGCCAGATGCGAACAAGCAGCAACAGAAAATAGAAAAAGACGATGGTTTTACAAAGAGGAAGAAGGACGCAAAGAGTAAACAGTCACCAATAGTATCAACAAAAGTCGCTAGTACAGCGAAGCCATCGCCGCGGTCGCGTAAACCGTCTCCCTCGAAGGTAAAGAATGATAAACGGAGGAAAAGAACGTCTCCAATTCAGAAGCGCTGGAGTCCACCACCTCCACCACTAATAGTAGTTGGAACAGAAAAGAGATCGCAACCATCGTTATCAGAGGATCCACAAAGTTCGTTACAAGATCATTCCAAAGAAGGCGATAGTACAAATTGCTTGAAATCATCGTTTGCTACAGAAGCAGGACCAGGAACGGCAGCTGCAGCTGCAGCGACTCTGGCCACGACGATAAACCGATCAAAGAATGGTGAGAGGAATAGAATTGCAACACCGACGACGCTGTGGGATCTTAGTGACGGTGAGGACTACAACAAGGATAATCCACTAGAGCGCGCTATAACGCGGCGACACGACGATACGCTGTTTGCAACAGCAGATCGACGAAGATTGGCAGATCGAATCGATTACCCCAAGAATAAGCGGCCGATGACGGAGGCTGAAAACGTAAGAGAAGATTCTCCAAAGAAGCCGCGAACTCCTGCGGACACGATTTTAGAACCCGCGATCGCAAAAAATTATCAGGATATGAAAGATATCGACTCTGCGTATCCGTATCAAAAGGCACTCCATTCGGTAATAGAACGAGTGAAGACGGCGGCGATCAAGAAAAGTGCGGGTGACGCGAAGAACTCGAATGGGTCAAATTCGACAGAAAGGTTTGATAACAGTTTGGAGCTCGACAAAAGCACCGAGGAGAACGACGACGCGAACGATGACAGTACTGAAGAAGATATTGTTGAGACCGACGTAGAAGATGCGCACGATATAAATAAAAGAAGGAAACCTTTCTCAGCTTCTCAAAACAAAGCAAGCTCTTCGCGCGAGTTGTTTTCATCAGAAGAGATTAACGGTCGTGGTCAAATGCGAATCCTTCCTCTGGAACAAATACTCGGAAGAATAGACAAGAAAGCATCGTACGCGAGAAGACCTTCTATCGGAGATGGTCATACGGAACGCGATCAACTTCTGGCGACGAAAAAGAATAAGAAAGTGGTAGCAAACCAACGGTCAAAGCACAAGACGGCGAGAAAAATGGCAAAGCCGTACCACAATCAAAGGAAATCGCCGCCGCTTCCAGAAGACCTCCTGCCCATGCTTGTAGGCGGAGGACACAATCTCGATTTATTGAGTAAGAAATTACATTTGTCACAAGCTATGTCGTCGAGAAACGTGGTGTTTCATGATGAACCGGCCCTGAACCATTGCCAGGAACCGGCTCTGAACCATCGCAACGATGAGATCAACATGAACAATAAATTTGTTAAATCTCCACAACAGAGTTCCCGGGATGATGTTGCAGTTGATGCACTCTTGGCTTTGAACGGCAATGCGAAAGCTTCATATGAGACCATCACCGTTAACGCCACCAACACCGCCTTCGGTGGAGGCGCTAAGGATATCGTGCAGGTTGGGATCAACGACGCCGTGCAGTACTCCGACGCCGAACTTCGAGTCCAAATACAAACAGAACGCATTCTATTCTTTGATTTGCGCAAGAGAAGTATTCTACAAGCAGCAGCGGTGAGAGCGAGCACTCGGAATGCGAATAAAAATGTGTTGAGTACGATCTTATCGAGAGGCATCACGGTAAACATGGACAATAACGAAGGCACATTTTTACGAAATATGCTCGAATTCGCAAATATGAGTAGATTACACATGGACGCACAGCGTGTCCTTTGGCACTGGAGAATATGTCTAGATGAGATGCGAACGACTAAAATTCAGCGTGACACGATGGAGCACTTTGTGCATTCAAAAATTCGAGACGGCAAGTCAAAGTGGCCCAATAAAGAAATACAGCATTTTGATTCTTTCGTCAGGAACGACGGAGAGTATTGGAACTTGATGACTTTGGAAAAGTGCGAAACAATGGCAGAGTTGGTTGCATATCGTGCTTACGAAAGAGCGATGAAAGTTCCGGAAGTGCTCTTGGAGATGAAAGTTTTGAGATCGCTCATCGTCGAGTTTGAAAGTGACTTGCAACATACAAACTGCAACGCTGACATTCGAGAGCAGATTCGGTATGATTATAATATGAGGATTCGAAACTTTTTGAAAGTCATCGACAATAGCATTTACTGAGCACCGAATAGTAGATCTGTATAAAAGAAATTAACGATTCAAAGAGACAAAAAGAAAATATGGGAGGGAGAGAGAGGCCGTGCATAGGCGAAGCTCCCGTTATATAGGAGAAAAAACAACTGAACTCTTTGCAAACATTTGAAATAAAATGTCATTGTACAACATCAGAAAGCAAGTGGAAATAACTTCGATATTTTTCACTTTTTGACAGTGAGTGTTATCATTTATTTCCCATCTCCATCAATTCTACCGTCGAAGGCGATTCTTTCATTGCTGCTTGTAACTGCGAATCCCACATCTTTCTATATTTCCCGTTCACGTCAGCGTACAACGTTTGGTGATTGCCGCTTTCTACAACTTCGCCGCCGCTCAATACTAAAATCCTGTCAGAATCCATAATCGTGGATAATCTATGTGCGATAACTAAGTTCGTTCTACCTTTCGCTGCTATGCGAATGGCATCCATGATTTGATTTTCGGTATGCGTGTCCAAGCTCGACGTTGCCTCGTCGTACACCATAATCGGAGGATCTTTCAAAAGCGCTCTCGCAATGGCCACGCGTTGTTTTTCACCGCCAGACAATCGCAATCCCCTCTCTCCGACTAACGTGTCGTAGCCAGACGGCGTTTGGTTCACGAACTTCTCAAATTGCGCTGCCTGCGATGCTTTTTGCACCTCTTCTCGAGTCGCCACTTCGCCTTGACCAAGTTTACCAAATCCAATGTTGTACTCGATGGTATCGTTGAACAAGACACAATCTTGGGGTACGATGCCGATGTTCAATCGAACCGAACGCTGCGTGCATTTCGCCACGTCTTGTCCGTTGATCAGAATGCGACCACCTTGTATATCATATAGTCTATACAATAACTTGGCGATGGTAGACTTGCCGGCTCCCGATTCACCAACTAATGCCAATTTTTGCCCAGGCTCGACGACAAACGAAACGCCTTTCAAGATTTTTCTATCTTCCTTCGGGTCATAAGAGAACAATACATTTTCGTATTCGATCTTTGCTTGCGAAGGATTCGTCAAGACCAAATCTTTCGCGTCATCCGCGTCTGCAACCTCTTGATTTTCGCCCATCAATTTAAACATCGCCTCCACGTCAACCATGCACTGCTTGATCATTCGATAGTACGTGCCTAAAAAGTTCAAAGGCACGTACAGCTGCAAGATAAATGTGTTCACTAAAACAAAATCACCGATAGTCATGTTACCATCGACGACTTGTTCTGCGGCTAATCCCATACTTGCCGTAATACCTATGGTTATAATCAAAGCCTGTCCTAAATTCAACCCGGCTAGAGATTGGGTTGTTTTCAAGGTCGCCTTCTGAGTCTGTTTCAGCGCTTCGTCGTACGTGTGTGCGATGTGCGGCTCCGCGCAGAACAATTTAATAGTTTCAAAGTTTAACAACGAGTCCGTCGCTTTCTGGTTGAATCGATCATCCGCCTCAGTTTGCTCTCGGCGGAACTTATTTCTCCATTCGGTAAACGGCACGGTAAAGCCAATGTACGCGAAAATCACGAAAAACGTAATGATCCCAAAATACCAATCGTATTGCACCAACAAAAAGCAACACACCATCGCAACTTCGATAAAAATAGGCGCAATTTGAAACGATATATACTTCAGAAGTAACGCAAAGGACTCCGAACCTCTGGCGCATCCTCGTATAACTGCACCGGTTTTCCTCGTGATGTGAAACTTGAGCGATAAATCCATCACGTGCGTAAACACTCTCAACGAAATCTTCCTCGACGCGTGCGCGCTGACGTAAGCGAAAGAGTTATCTTTCAATTCCCCAAAGAAGTTTGCGCCAAAACGTAACGCCCCGTACGCGACAATTGCCCACTCAATGTCTGCTCTACTCTCGCTCACTCGATCCACTGCTATTTTCAACGCGATAGGAGAAGTCACGTTGCACAGTTTACTCGCCAACAAGAAAAATATCGCGCATAAGAGCATGAACCTAATCCATAACTGCTCTTTCGGCCATAAATACGGTACCAGTGACCACAACTCTTCCTTGTGTAACTTCCAAAACGATTGCTTTTGCTCCTTCTTGGCGAGTCTGTCCATTTTTTTGTTCAGATTAGTTGCCTTTTTCTCCTCCATCTTCTTTTTTTTAAAGTCATTATCCAAAGCGCCTTTGTTCGGTGGTGGTGGATTTTCCACGTCGCTTCCGCTTTTAGCAGCAGAAGCGGAAGCAGCAGCAGACATTTTTGATCCCTCTTCCACCTTCTTTTTTTCCTCTCTTCGCGCGCGTCTGCGTGATACGGTCTGTTCTGTTCTGTTCTGCGTGTAAGTGTGTTGTGTGCTGGTGAGAGGAAGTGACGTCTCTCGCTCTCTCTCGGCGTGCGAAATGCCAGAAGTTTTTTTTATTTTCTTTTGGTTGCCTTTGTTCTCGTTCTGGGGGCAGAGGGGTGGCAGGGGCGTTTTTTTCGACGGCTGACGGCGTGAAATTCTTCTGCCCGCGTCGACACAAAACTTTTACGCTTTTCTACTCACAAAAAGAAGAAGGAGAAGGAGAAGGAGAAGAAACATCCGCTGCTGTTGCGCAAGGATGGGGAGTAAAAGTACCACCACTGCGTCGAACAAAGCTTCGGGAAAGGAGGAGAAGAAGAGCAAGAAAAAAAAGGAGGAGACGGCGAAGCAGAAGAAGAAGACAAAAAAATCGACGACGACGACAGACATTGACGACATATTCGGTAAAGTCGCTAAGAAGAAGAAAACGAGCAACAACGAAAGAGGCGCAGACGGTAAGAAGAGTAATAGCAGGGACGGTAAGAAAGAGAAGGAAGGATACGTGAAAATACTCCTCCCTGGGCAGAAGAAACCGAAAGGGAAACGGTTAAACAGTAAAGGCGAGGAAGTGCCCGAGTTCACTCCCGTGGACAAACCGCGACGGATAGAAGACGGTTTGCCAGTTTATAAATCGTACGACGATTTCACGGACATGAAACACGGACAACAGAAAGTAGATAGCAAAGGAAGAGTTTTAGGACCGAACGGAGAACCAGGAGGAAAGTGCCCTTTCGATTGCTGGTGCTGCTTTTAAAAAATTACACCGTCGCGCGTATACACAGTTTTTGCAGACATCACGTACACAAGTGAAAACATATAGTCATATACTCGTATTAAATACACACACACTACTCCTCTTTCTTTTGGTTCTCTTTCCAGACGACGTATAATGTGCTCGGGACAATGACCATCGCGCCTAAAATCGTATTCATAGAAATGGCTTCTTTGAACAAGACCCATCCGACGCCGGCAGATAAAATCAACTCCGTGTACCGAAACGGCGCCAATGCGCTTGCATCCACCATAGAGAAAGATTTCAACAAACAATACAAAAGCGCGTTCGCGCCGGCACCTAACGCGGCTAACGCGCCATATTGTGTGATCGTGGGTGCGACCCATCCCATAGCAGCAAAGGGCGAAAAGATCAACGTCGTGAACAATGCCGTGTAAAAAATCATCGCCCAAAACGATTCTCGTCCGACAAACACCTTATTCAAAACGTCTAAACTGGAAAACATAGTCGCCGCGGCTAAGATTAAGAGCCAAGACAGGTTAAATGACCCAAATCCGGCGGCGCCTCCAGCCGGTTTCAAAACGACGCACACCCCCAAAAATCCAACCACCGTTCCGATCCAACGATTCACGTCCACTTTCTCCTTCAACACAAACCTGGCCAGGACTAAAGTGAACAGTGGGATGGTGAAATTCAACGTCGTTACCACGGCAATTGGTGCCACGGTGAGACCTTTCGCATACAAAAATATCCCCATCGCCAACAACGCGCTTCGCGCAAAGTGTAAAGGTAACCTATCCGTTTTGAACGAGTCTTTTCCAGAGAGCAGCATAACTGGTAACATAGTCAACGTCGCGAAGAAAAACCTCAAAAAGACAACTTGTGCGACCGATAAAGTCTGACCTGCAGCTTTCATGATCACGTCGTTGGCGACGCCGATGATTTGATGCAGAAAGAACCACGCGATGCCAATGGTAAACGTCCCGACCGGGGGCGTCGAGGAGACCGCACCACCGTCGGCAGCGGATGCGGATGCGATGACCAGAGATTTCTTCTTTTGAGACGAAAGACGCGCGCCGTGAGGAACAAAACATCTTCTATTGTTGATGTTGTTGTTTTGAGCGGTGCTCGACGACGTGCCATTCAAAATAGCTTTCGTTGTCGTCGCATTATTCGTTCGTTTCGTTATGGATAAAGAAGAGGCAAATGCTGACGAGGAAAGTTGTTTACGTTGATGTTGTCGTCGCTCCGCGTCTGTTCTCGAGAGAAGGCGCGACGATGCTAACGAGGATGAAAGAGAAGCAGCAGATGTGGCAAACATGATGAGATTATGTTCTTTTCACTTTTATCTCGCTCTCCTTTTTCTCCTTCTTTTACAGTGTGACTTGTGGCGAATTTATTCGCGCTGCGCTCTGTCTCGTTTTGTGTGCTCTGCGTATGCTAACTTTTAAAAAATGGCTAAAATGGCTAATCAACTACCTATGATGGTTTACTCTACCCGATCATCTCAACATCGTGATTTACTGCGCCCAGTTGTTGTCGTGAATCCATTTCGTGGCGACATACTTTGTCCCGCTTACAACTGGACACCCGCCGTGCAAACTACTTCGATCGAAGGTGTTGTTTGGATGCACGCTCCAAAACAAAAGTGCGTCGCCTTTTCTCGGCTTGACTTTTAATCCCACCTCGCAACTCGTGTAATCGATCCCACGTAATCGATTTAGCCCGTTTTCGCCTTCCAACGGGAATACCGTTTCACCGCCTTCATCTGGGGTAGTCAAGTACAAAAGAAAGCTGGCAACGCGTTGCGATGTTTGAGGCCCATACTGTGCAGGATCGAACACATCGTAATGCGAATCGTATTTTTGACCGATTTCGTATCGTAAAACGTTGTAAGCTTCACCGTGCGAGGCGGGAATATGGGTAGCTCTCGCCATCTTCTCTTCGACGCGTTTCAGCGCTCCGCTTTTTTCCATATTTGACGTCAAAAACGTTCCAGAACTCGTCCGAATATTCTTCGTGTTCTCCACGGTTTCTCCTTTTTTCAACGCTAAACCGGACTTGTGCAAGCGAGTCTTTGCCGCTTCTACGATTGCATCGCAGTCCGCATCGCTGGCGAAATTTCTATAGATAACCGACCGAGGTGACGTCGAAAGGAGTTGAAATTTCAGCTCGGTTAAATACTCGTCTCCGAGTGGGCCGACTTTATCAATCACGTTCGCGTTTTCGCTGTTCGTCGAAGCCTTTCCTTCTTCTGCATTTTTGACTACACCTCCTCCCAAATCTCTGCGGACGTCGTCGTCGTCGTCGTCGTCGTCAATTTCAATAACTTGCGCATTCCTGAGCGCCCCTGGACTTGGATCTTCTCCATCCACGTCTTTTTGAGCTTTCATCGACGTCTTTTGAATCATCCTGACCCCCTCACTCTCCTTGTTGTTTTTATTAAATTCCCCTAATAAGAAGCCAAGCAGAAAACACATCACCGCTAACAGCGAAGCTTTGGGAATCGATAACGATTTGCGGTACGACGTACCGTCGCCCATTTTTTTTAAACGCTTCTTTGCTTGTCACCGCGCCAACGACTATTCTAGATGCTATATTCTGCGCGGTCTTGCGTTGGGTGGCGCGGTGATTCTTTCGCGCCTTTTGTTTAAAGTTGTTTTGTGTGCTTTTGGAACTCTGAAGACTGAAGTTTTTCACACGTCGGCCAAAAGAAGATACGTTCGTACGTGTAAATATCGTCATCCCACCTCGCAGAATTGAACGCGCGCGCGCACACACACACACACACACCGAACGAGAAACAGAAGATCTCTCCTTCTTCTTATTATCATTGTTATTTGCCACCGTCGTCGTTTAACAACCATCGCGATGATGAGATGTCATCATCACTCGCAACAACAAAGTTCACCTCTTCTTCTTCGCTTTCGTGGTCAACACCGTCGTCCCCTAACAACGACGAAAACAAAAACATCACCTATAAAAGCAAAAGCACAGAAGAAAAGAATGACGATATCGAACCAAATCGTCCCGTCTGGAAAACCGGATCAAAATGGCATCATCCCGTGCTTAGGACCGGGAATGTGTGAATGGCCGGACGCGTGGCAATATTTAGTGAAAACGAAGCGAATGCCAACCATCGATGCGAGGAAAGCGATGCAGATGCAAAAAAAAGGTGCTTTGATTGTGGACGTGAGATTTCAACCAGATTTTGAGCAGTGGTCTATCCCGGGGTCGATCAACGTCCCGTACATCGAGGGTGGTTTGTTAGCAAAACTTCGCCTGCCCGGGTTCAAGAAGAAAAACGTGAACTTTGTGAACGACGTGCAGCGAGTGGCGGATTTAAAACAGGATATCATCTTGGTCGATATCTGGGGCGGAACGTTGTTGAGCGAACCGCCAAAGAACCGAGGGTTGACGGATAACACGAAAGGCGCCGGCTCGTTACCGGCTGCCTTTGAAATGTACCAAATCGGGTACACGAAGTTATACCATTTAGCGGGAGGAGTGAATCAATATTACGAAGACGCGTATAAATACCCGAATGAGTTGCCAGAACCGGATTCAAAATGGCCGGGTGATTTGGAATGGTTCGGGTATAGGCAATTTGTCGGCAAAGACAGGGCGAGAGGACAAAGAGACGATTGATGGCAACGCATGTTTAAAGTGTACCCATTCGCAGGGTTTAGGGAGAGAAAGAGAATGAGAGAGAATACGCGATTTATCCGCTCATGATAATAGAGTTTCTTATTAACTTGTATTGCTGTGTATATTTTACTTAGGTATTTTCCGCACGCCTGTTTCTTCCACACATTTTTTTCTCACGTCGTCTCGCGTGGTCCACTTTTTTCACGCGTTTGCAGGGGTGAAGAAATATACTTCACAAGTCACAAAAAATCTTCGCGCACGCATAGAAACCATCACAAACAACAAGAAAACATGGAGAACAGTAACAACAACAACAACAACAACAACGGAGGACAAATGAAACCGTCCATTAAGTCCGCGGACATGAAAGAGGTGCGCTCGCTCTTCTTCTGTGTCGTGTAGTTGCGATAATAGTGGAATACGTCGAGACACAAATTTTCGAAAGTCAAACCAACAGACGGGAGGAGAAAAACGAATCGTCGCGCGCAAAATCTAACTCACCAGTTCAATCAATTTATACGCTCTTCTTTTGCGATCAAAAACAGGAAGTCATTCAGGACGCGGTAGATTGCGCCAAAATTGTGCGTCGTCGTTTTCTTGCGCTTCGTTTCTCTTTTTTTTGTCCGACGTCAACGCGTGCGCGCGGGAGGAGCGGGAGGGGGAGAGCGTGTGTGTTTTGGCAGTTAGTTACGACAAAGAGAGAATTTGACTTTCGACTCTTTCGTCTCTCTTACTCCGATAGCATCATCGAAGAAAAAGGTTCCGGTGCCTCTACAGTATATTATTTTACTTTCGAAGAGTGCGTTTGACCATGAAAGTTGACTGACGCCTTTGTTTTATCCATCTCTTCCTCTCTGTGCTAACATTAACAGGCATTAGAGAGATACGAAATAGAAAAAGACATAGCCGCGTACATCAAGAAAGAGTTCGATAAGAAGTACCAGCCGACTTGGCATTGCGTCGTCGGGAGAAACTTTGGGTCGTACGTGACGCACGAGACCGGACACTTCTTATATTTTTACATCGGACACATTGCGATTTTATTGTTTCGGTCTGGTTAAAGAAGAAGAAGACAACGACGACGAATGGGGAGAAAGATGAGGAGATTAGTAGGAGTAGCGAACATTGAGGAGGATGTAGAGGAGGAATGATCACAAGAAAGCATAGCTAACGTAGGAAATATTAGTGCTGAACTGAAAAACACAAAAATTAAAGAACAAACTTGCGTCTGTTTTTTCTCGTGCCATCGGTTTCCGTGCTGCGCACATACTCAAACTCGCCGTGCTTGGAATCAAACGTTCCTCTCTGTACGCTCATCAACTTTAACGTGAATCGAGGCCCTAATTCTTGCAACCTGGCGATGACTGACGTCGGTCGATCGTCGTTCTCGTCCGCAATTTTTTTCTTCTGCGCCTTGGTCATTTTTTTCTTTCGCTCGAACGGTTTCTTTTCCTTCTTTTTCGCATCTTCCTCTTCGTCGCTGTCGTCTTCATCGGAATCATCAACGTCGTCATCGCTGCTGCTACTGCCGCTACTGCTGCTGTCGTCTTCATCGGAATCTTCGTCGCTGCTACTGCCAGCCTTGAACTCGTCCGAGTCCGAATCCGAAGCTTCGTCGCCGCTAAACTGCACGTCCTCTTCATCCTCATCCCCATCGTCTTCGTCTTCTCCAGACGGAAGCGCTAAGCTCGGTTTACCCTTTTTCTTACTGTTCTTCTTTATTCTATTCTTGGAAAATGACTCTTCGTCTACTTCGGCGGTGGATAAGTGCCCACCGTGTCTTCTCCTCACCCCTTTCTTCTCCTCAAAGACGTAGCGATGATGTCGGAAAAAAATGAAATCGCGTTGGTTGTGAAACGTCACCACGCGTCTTCCTTTGAACTCTGGTTTCTGAGGAAATAAACTCGCAAACATCCGGCCGATTCGGTGACCTAACCGAGTGCTAAAGTTGTTCAGTAACAACTCCGGGTAATGCGACGTCGCTCGGCCGTGATTTCGAATCTTTTTACTTAAAATCAAATTCGTCAACTTATACATCGCGCTCGGTCCTTCCGGCAAATGCACGTGCAACAGCCCATTCACTCGTGCACCTTTACTGAACGTTTTATTCTCGTTAAAAATGAGTAAGTCTGTGAAACCTCTCGCGGAAGCGTATTTAACCATCTCTTTCACGTGGTAATTTCGTCTCGCGTAATAATACGCGTTTGGAACTACCGTGAACAGATTCTCTAAAAATTTAAACATCGCACCGCTCGGTTTCCTACTCGTCGTTATTATAATCTTCGGGCTCGAGTTGAACGAAAAATACGACGCGAACTCGTCCTCTTTATCTTCGTTTTGAATCTCTTCTTCGTCTTCTTTTACGATGTGCGTCTCGTCTATCACGCGTTGGTTTTCGATTGTCTTCGGAACTTGTCTCGGCGCCGGCGTCTCGCCATTCTCCAACGCCCTCAGTTCTTCTTTTTGTCGCAATTGACGTCGCTTTTTCTTCTCCAACGCTTGTTCGTGTAACAATTTCCCGTAGACTTCCGAACGTCGTTGCTTGTTTTTTATTTGAGACGTGAGCTTACCGATGGAGACGTTTTCGGTGGTCGTTTTCCTGTTGTGTTCCGAATTTTTCATGCGGGAAGAGTGAGAGAGTTTGGTTTCAAATCCAGCGCGCGCGGAAGATGTTTTCGGTCGGTAAGTTTTAGCGATGATGATTATGATAATAATAACGATAATGAATAAGAAGAAGGAAAAGAAGAGAGAAGCGCGCACAATGTCCTTCTCCTCCTCCCGTTCGAGATAGATAGAGAGAGACAGAGAGAGACAGAGAGAGAGAAAAAAAATGGCGGCGAAAATTTAACCGAACGCCTGCGTCTTTTTGAAGACAGAAGAAGCGACGAGAGCGAATGAATTTGAGCGACTAAATTATCAATTAAAAGCGTACCCGTCGTCGCCGCCATCTTTCCGTTTCCGTTTCAGCGAAGTGCTCTTCTTCGTTCGCGTGACTCCCATCGTTTTCGTTATAGTTTGATGTGTTTTTTTGTATGTTGGGTGTTTTTTTTGGGAAAAAAACGAAATACAACACTCATCACTCCACAAAAAAACACAATAATCAAAACACATGCTAACGACGAAGATTAGCAATAACAGTGGCGGTCTCTCTTCGTATTCATCTTTGAAACATACCAGCGCTGGTGGTAACAAACACAACAAAAACATGACTGGTGCCGCGACGAGCAGAACGAGAAGGAGGACGAGCACTTCCGCGAGAGCTTCTGCTGGAAAAGCTTCTGCTGGAAAAAACAACGCAGCGACGACGCTTTTATTAGACTCGAAAGATATTTCCCGAACGCAACTGTTGAACGACGGGAACGTCATACCGACTTTGGGATTAGGGACGTGGAAATCGAATCCACCCGAGGAGTGCACTCTAGCCATCACTTCGGCGTTACGGAACGGATTGACGCATTTGGATTGCGCGTCGGCGTACGCGAACGAACACGTGATTGGAAAGTGTTTGAGTCAAATTTTTTCTGGCAGTGACGATACGTCGCGAGAGGACGTGTTCATTACGAGCAAGTTATGGAACGATAGAAGGAAACCAGAGGACGTTCGAGAGGCGTTGGAACAAACTTTAAAAGATTTGCAGTTAGAGTATGTCGATTTATACTTAATCCATTGGCCCGTGTGTTGGAAACGTGGAACGGTATTAGTGGACGATGCGGAGACTTCCATCGAGGAATGTTGGAAGACGATGGAACAATTGAAGAGAGAAGGGAAAGTAAAATCGATTGGAGTGAGTAACTTTAACCAAGAGCAGTTGACAAAGTTAATGAACAATTCGGAGATTAAGCCAGCGGTGAATCAAATCGAATCGCACCCGATGTTACCGAACGATGCTTTGATACAGTTTTCAAAGAAAATGGGCGTGGCGGTGACGGCGTATTCTCCATTCGCGAGAGGAAGCGAGTTATTTAAAAACGAAATCGTACAAAAAATAGCAGAAAGAAGGCAAACGACGCCGAGCAAAGTGATTTTGCGATGGCATTTGCAGAGAGGTGTGATTGTGATTCCGAAATCGGCGTCAGAAATTCGAGCGAAGGAAAACGCCGATTTCCAAGCCTTAGAAACGTTTACGCTCACGGAGGAGGACATGGAGGAGTTACGGTCGCTCGATTGCGATTACAGCACGGCACCGGCGCCGTGGAGCCATTTCCCTCAAGTGGCCAGAAGAAATAAAATTCTGAGGCCTTTATTCAGAGTGTTGACGTACCCTTTCTTCAAGGTGTTTAGCATGGACGTTCAGATGATGGGAAGGAAAAATTTCATCACGTTTGGCGCGAGGCGATAAAAAGAAGAATAAGTTCAGCCGCTATAGATTTACCGCGTGATGTATTTCTATCATTATTATTACTCATCGCAACGAGGACGACTCGAACGGGCACACGTACGAGTCTTCGGCAGCGATGAGTTTGTTTTCTTTACTGCTAATTTCTATCGGGAAAGGATCATCTGTCGTCCTCGCTCGTTTTATGTTACCTCTCGGTGGTTTTCCTACTGGTACGTGAAGTGTCTCTCGGCGGTTATTGACTTGCGATAATGGCGACCGCGATGACAATGGTTTTTCAACTCGAGGCGTTCGTCTTCTCACTTTTCTCTTGTTCATATCGGCATTTTCGTCCGTTTCAACTTCAACATCTGGTGAGAGAGTGAACTCCGGCGACGATGGTTCTTCGACTTTTGTCGCGGTGGCCTTCTTTGTGGTGAAAATCTCCTTCAACTTTTTCTCGCAACGGTAATGAGTATCTCCCCCATGCAGCGCTGCACTGTTCTCAATCTCTCTCCGTCTCAACAAATCCATCTCCACTTCTCGAACCATCGCATGTCTCCTCAGAGTCCTCTGGAAACATTTTCTCATGTTTTCAATCTCCTCTTCGCTATTTGATGCGCGCACAAACCCGCACTCTTCCGCTTCATTCTTTTCCAAACATCTTCCAAACACGACGGAATCTAATCTGTCCAAGAGCTTAGACACGTCCAAAGATGATGAAGATGAAGATGATGAACAGCTCAAATTCCGCAAGGTTTGCGCGCGTTGGCGCCAAAACTGTTCCTCTCTCATCGTTGTTGCCATTCTATTATGTTTTTAATGCTGTTGGGAAATTATTTATGAACACGCGTAATCACTTTTTTTTATATCCCCCTTCCTTTGTTGTTCTTTCGTTCTTTTTTTGGACTTTTTGTGAGGACTCCACGTCCGACCCAGAGCAGAGAGCTACTACTGTATAAGTGGCCTCTCGAAATAAAGTCATCTTCACAAAAAAGACAAACAAAAGTAATTCGTATAAATAAAAAGAAACACCGAAATGGGATTAACATCTCGACGAGAGAAGATCGTTCTGTTCGGAGACTCTCTGACGCAACGATCGATCGAACAAGGCGGATGGGGAGAGAGCTTGGTGCGTTTCTCGTGTGTGATTTTTTTTTCTCGCGTGCACGCGCGCGCTAGAGAGAGAGAGAGATTTTGAGTTTTTGAATTTAGTTTTTGTTTTGATCGCTCTCGCTCTCGCTCTCGCTCTCTCTCTCGTTTTTTCCTTGCGCGCTCTTCGCGGGTGTGTTTGAAGTTTACGCTGATAACGGGATTCTGACACGAACAACAACGAAAAAAAAACAGAGCGATTATTTTACGAGAAGAGCAGATGTTTACGTCAGAGGATACGGCGGGTACAACACTCGATGGGCGTTAAAAGTTATGGATGATATTTTGCCCGAGAAATTCGACAGACGGTTGCGCAAACACCACCTAACGATAATCATGTTTGGGACAAACGACAGCGCAATAGAGGAACAAACGAGCAAGTTTCAAACGAGCGCGTACGTGCCATTGGATGAATACGAAAAAAATATGGAAATTATCATCAATCGAGCGAAAAAGTGCTCGAAGCACGTGATTGTTATGGCCCCACCGGCGATGGATGAACAAGGACGGTTGAAATATCAAGTCGAAATGTACGGCGACAAGGCATTCGCGAGGTTGGATAGGTCGAACGAAGAACTACAAAAGTACGGAATGGCGTGTAAGAGAGCGTGCAGGAAATGTGTGGTACCGTGCGAAGATATGTTTGCCGCCTTCGAGCACGATACGAAAGAACATTTCACGGATGGGATTCATTTCAACGCCCGAGGACAAGAACGCGTTTGGGAACGATTGAAATATAGATTATGTATGGAAGGCATTCTTCCAGAAAAGATGCAGTTGGATTATCCCATGGGCATTGATTTGAGAGAGAAAGGTCCAGAATGGGAGCAACTGTTTGAAAAGTCGAGAATGGAAAATTATAAGAACAGAAACGGAGTGATGAGTTTTGACGACAGTCCGTATAATCTCGGAAGAGGAGGCGCGCCGAGTAGTTCGATTTCACCGGCATCGACTTCGACTGCTACTAATACCGGTGGTGCACCATCGAGTATTACTGGTGATAACGGCGGTAAGTTTGGATTCATTATGAGTCATCTGAGTAAGATTGCGATTGGATTCGTCGCCGGTGCGGTTGTTGGTAAAGCGCTCTCCTCCTCCTCATCATCATCATCATCGACGGGCGAGAAAGTTCGCGTGAAAGAAGTCAAGGTTGAGGTACCTGGCAAAGAACGAATCAAAATCGTGAAAGAAATTGTGAAAGTTCCCGGTCCTACGCGGGTTGTGACGAGATATGAAAAAGTACCAGGACCTGAGAAGATTGTGTACAAAGACCGGGTGGTCAAAGAAAAGGTCGAAGTTCCCGGGAAAGAAACTGTTAAAGTTGTGTACAAAGATAAGCCGGTGGAGAAAATTGTCTACAAGGAGAAGATTGTCAAAGAGAAAGTTGAAGTTCCGGGTAAGGAAAGGGTGGTCACGAAAGAAGTTAAAGTCCCCGGTCCGGAGAAGATTGTATACAAAGATAGAATCGTTAAAGAGAAAGTTGAAGTTCCGGGTAAGGAGAGAGTGGTCACGAAAGAAGTTAAAGTCCCCGGTCCGGAGAAGATTGTATACAAGGACAAAATCGTCGAGAAAATCATCTACAAAACCGATAACAGTAAGAAGAATAGCAACAATAGTAGCGCTCCCCCGAAAGAGAAGATCGTCTATAGAGAGAAGCCGGTGGAGAAAATCGTTTACAAAGACAAAATCGTCGAGAAGAAAGTCCAAGTACCCGGTCCGGAGAGGATTGTATACAAGGACAAACCGGTGGAGAAAATCGTCTATAAGGACAAAATCGTCGAGAAAAAAGTAGAAGTACCGGTCATAAAGGAGAAAATCGTCGAAAAAGTCGTGTACAAAGAGAAGAGCGGTGGTAGCCGAGGAGGCCCGCGTCTACCCGAAGGGGCTCCCAAAGTCACCGTCAAAGTTGGCAACACGGTTGGTTTCTTCTACGACATTAAAAAGTAAACGTTCGAGAGTTGAAGTCATAGGGGATGCATGTATTGACGTTGTTTTCGCCGTCATCGTTTGTCATTATTATTATTACTATTATTATACTGCCCGAAAGGTCACTTTCAGAGAGATGAAAACTAAGAACTCTTAACTATTTTTCCTTTTATTTTAATTTTTCACTAGTAAAAAGTATCTCCTCGCAGGCGATCGGCCAATAAGAGAACTTGGAGCTAATTATAACCAACCAACCGGTCGGGTCGGGTCAATGAATAAAAGCTACATAGCTGAGTGAGAGGATGTATATACAGATCTCCCACAAAAAAATCCGAAAAAGCCGCGGAAAAAAAGTCAAAAATCTCTCCCCGCCAAAAAAAACACTATCAAAGGACGTCACTTTTTCCCGTCCTCTTCTGTTCAATATACACGTACTGCATTTACGCAGTCGCCGATTCGAGATCTGAATATTTAACCGAATTACATTTAAAGTCTGGCGTCTGTTTTCATCGCGCTCATTCATCGAGGAAGAAGGAACCGTGCTGATAAACGCGCGCGACGTTTCGGGAGACAATTTTGATTAGCTGTTTTTTTGTCTCAGTAAAGGAGAAAAGCGACGAAAAAGGAATAAAAAAAGAACAATGGGTAAAGGTGGGAAAGATGTCTCGGGGTCGTTCTCGACGCGTTCCGTCTCTGAAACGGCTGCGACGTACACGGTTTCGCAGGTGAACGAATGCGATCACATGACTGCGGAAGACTCTCCAAAACTGGTCATATTCGGCGAGAACGTGTACGACATTTCGAGTTGGATTTCGAAGCACCCAGGAGGCGAAACAGTTTTGAGACAGTACGCGGGCAGAGACATCACGGACGCGTTTCGGGCGTATCACTCGGAATCCGGTAAAGCGATGAAAACGTTGAGATCTATGCGTGCTGGTGTCGTTCAGAGAAAGACTACGGAGGAAGCGCCGCAGCATTTGCACGACTTTCGAGAGTTGATGGAGAAGGCGGAGAACACGGAGTTCAAGACGGATTACAAGCACTATTACGCCATCGCCATTCGCTTGGTGTCTTTGTTAGCCGTAGCGATTCATTTGGTCGTAAATAAAGAGGATGCATTTTCTCACATGCTCGGGGCCGTATCGTTGGGCATGTTTTGGCAACAAAGTATGTTCATTGGACACGACGCCGGGCACTGCGCCGTGACCCACAACAGGAAATTTGACACTGCCATCGGATGGCTTATCGGGAACATGTGTAATGGTGTCGGTATCAGTTGGTGGTCTAGCACTCACAACGTCCATCACTGCGCGGTGAATTCTTTGGAGTGCGACCCGGATATTCAACACATGCCAATTTTGGCAGTCACGAGGAAGTATTTCGAATCTGTATACTCATTGTATCACAAGAGACGATTGAAATTTGATTGGTTGGCAAAGAAGTTTGTGAGCGTGCAGCATTACACGTTCTACCCGATCATGGCTGTAGCGAGAGTGAATTTGTACGCACAAACGCTTATTCACTGCGCGACGGCAAAAATGTCCAAGAAAGAGCGCATTATCGAGTTTGCTACGCTCGGTTTTTACTACGCGTGGTATTTAACTCTGGTTAGTATGTTACCGACGGCTGTTGAGAAATGGGCGTTCTTCTTCCTCTCACATGCGGTTGGTGGAATCATCCACGTTCAAATCTGTTTATCACACTTTTCTAGAGATGTGTTCGATGGAATTCCAAAGAACAACGAATGGATTGAAATGCAACTCGCAGGCACGATGGACATCGAGTGCCCAAAGTTTTTGGATTGGTTCCACGGCGGTTTACAATTCCAAGTCGAACATCATTTGTGTCCAAGGTTACCACGACACAAGCTGAGAGATTTCCGAGAAAGAGTCATAAAACCGTTCGTGAGGAAAAATGGTTTGAAGAATTTCCACTCGGTTGGGTTCGTAGAGGCGAACATACAAGTGTGGAAGACATTGAAGAAAGCCGCGAGTCAATCGGTGTTATCGCCAGCCTTCTCGACGGAAAATTACATTTAAAGAAAGGAATAATCCTTCGTGTTTATCCGTATGCGCAGGCAAACTTTTGTTGTGCATTAGATGGTAGAATTATTATTTAATTCCTGTACAGTATTAATTCTAGGTATATTGATCATTTGTTAGCAGAGAGAGATGTTGATTAGTTTGATTAGTTTTCGATCGGGAAATTGTAAATGTTTTTGTTCTAAGTTTTTTTTGTTTATACCTCCATATCGAAAGAGCTATCGTTCATGCTATCCTCGCCGGAGCCATTCTTCACTTTTTCTTCCTGTGCCGGTTCTGCGTGCGCGATGATATCATTCATCGAGGGTCTCGCATCTTGCGAAGGAGAGGACGCAGGAAACGCACTTTCGGCTTTCTCCAACTTCTCCGGCTGCGCCATATCCTCTGCGCTCTTCACCATCGCTTGTTTTGGCATTCTCGCCGCATATTTTACTTTCTTAGCAGCAATGCCCGCGACAGATTGTTTCGTTTTACTCTTACTTCGTTTTCTCAACACGTCGGCCATTAAACTCGCGTGTAAACCTTTCGTCGCAGCAATCGGGATGAGCTTTCCTTTCCCTGGATCTTGGCTCGAGTGTTTTGCTGCGATAGCCCGCGCTTCTGGAGTGCGATGATATCGTCCGTCCGCACCTAACTCCCACGCTAAGATACCATCTACGAGACACGCGTCGAGCATGTCTACAATTTCGCACCTGATTTTATCATCTTCGACTAGCGTGACGACTTCGACGCGATGCAATAAATTTCTTCGCATTAAATCCGCGCTACCCATGTATATCTTCGGATCCGGTTTCCCTGTCTTGAGCGCGTTTTCGAATCGAAAGCATCGGTGATGCTCTAAAAATCGACCGATGATTGAGATGACGCGAATGTTTTCAGACATGCCCGGGACTCCCGGTCGAATTCTGCAAATGCCCCGAACGATCAAGTTCACCCTCACGCCTGCTTGGCTCGCGCGGTAAAACGCTTTACATATCTCCGGATCATCCAAACCGTTCATTTTAGCCGTGATGGACGCTTGGTAACCTTTTTTTGCGGCGGCGATTTCGTTTTCGATTAAATCTAGCATGCTTGATTGTAAGCTTTGCGGCGCGACCAATAACTTATTGAACTCTTTCTGAAAATGATGGCCCATCAAAAACTTGAACAAATTCACCGCGTCTTCGCCGTATTCTTCTTTGCACGTAAACATGCCGTAATCGGTATAAATACCCGCAGTGGACGGGTTATAGTTTCCAGTTCCTAAGTGAACGTATTTCACGAGCTTAGGTCCCTCTCTCCGTACGACTAAAGTTGCTTTGCAGTGCGTTTTTACGCCTTTTACGCCATACGCAACATTACATCCGGCCGTTTCAAGCCGTTCAGCGAAACCCAAGTTTCGCTCTTCGTCAAAGCGAGCTTTTAGTTCAACCAACACGGCAACGTTTTTGCCGTTATCGCAAGCTTTAATCAAACTCGAGATGATCGGCGAGTTTGACGAAGTTCTATACAACGTCGATTTAATGCTCAAAACGTCCTTGTCTCTCGCCGCGGCTTCGAAGAACGCCTGCGTGGACGTCGCGAAAGAATGGTACGGATGGTGGACTAAAATGTCTCCTTTTTTAATCTCATCAAAAATGTTACGTTTACTCGCCTCTTCTGCATCGGAAGCTGAAGAAGAAGGGACGTCGATATCAACCAATCGAGGGTGCGTTCTTGGAGACCAATGGTCGAAAAGCAAAGAATCGTCCATTTCGAAACTTACGTCGATGGAGTCTAAAACGCCAAATCCCAACGGCGCGGCATGCGGCACCGAAGTCACGTCGAATGAATTCAACTCCAGCGATTTCATCAAACGGTCCTTCACGTGTTCAGGCATAGTGTCTTGCACTTCCAGTCGAACGAACGAAGCGAAACGCCTCGTTCGAACTTCATCGGACATCATCTCCAACAAATCTTCCGCCTCTTCCTCGTTTCTTTCGACGTCGGCGTTTCTGCACACTCGAAACGCGTGACACGCTCGAATGTTACACCCTTGAAACAAAGTGTCCATGTTTGCCTCTAAAATTTGCTCTAAAGGTAAAAAGAGTTTGCCTTTAGATTCGTTCATGAACTCACCGATGTCTATCCATCTGTCTACCACGGAAGGAACGGAAACGACCGCGAATTTCTCGTTCGAGTACGCGTCTTCTAATTCCACGGCCAACGCTAAGGACAAACTCGGTAAAAATGGAAACGGATGGCAAGGATCAATCGCTCTCGGATCTAAAATCGGTTCCACATGGTCATGGTACCACTCTCGAACTTTCCCAATCGTCTCTTTATCCAAGTCATCGTGCGATAAAATCTTTATGCCATGGTCTGCTAAACTTGGTGCTATTTGTTCGATGTACAACTCCGCCTGAATATCGGACATCTTCTCCACTTCCGCGCTGACGTACTCTATCGTTTTCCTCGGCGTCCATATGTTCTTTCCTCTTTTCTTGACTAAGTTCCCAACCCCAACGGACTCTTGCCTTTTCAACGCCCCAACTCGTTTGGCGAAAAACTCGTCCAAGTTCCTCCCGCTGATAGCTAAAAATCGCAATCGCTCAAACGCCGGTATGTTCTCGTCCGCGGCCGCCGCCAGAACTCTCCAGTTGAACGCCAACCACGACATCTCCGGGTTAAAGATCTTATCGTTTATCGTGAAGGATTCGATGTCTTCGTCTTTAAAGTGGTCCACGTCGCTCTCCGTACCTTCTGGTATGAAAGGTGGACACGTTTCTAATAAAACTTCCAGCGCAGCGTTTATTATGCTTTTATACCCGGCGGTTTCTTGATTGTATTGTTCCAACTCCTCTGGAGATAAGCCGAGTTTCTCGATTTGCGCGTCTTTTTTACTCGACAACGCAACGTTTTTGCCGTTGGTATTCCGTCGTCCTCCGCGGTGATGATATCTTCCTCTCGTCGTCGTCGTCGCGAGCAAAAGTCGTCCTCCTCTCCTTCCTCTCGCATCGTAGGATTGTGGTTGTTTCGCAGAGGCGAAGATTTGTTGGTGCGTCCCTTTCCTGTTTCGTGACTCACCATCATCGCGTAACGGAAAACGACAGGTTCTTCTTTCCAACGCGTGCGCCGCGATCCTTCCGTTCTTTTGGCGGCGCGCGTCGTCGACGACGAGTGTTTTGTGCGCGACACCGCTCGTCCAAGAGGAACACGCAAAGACCGACATCGTGTTGTGTGTGTGTGTGCGTGCGTGCGTGCGTTCTCTCCCGCGCGTACGACGAAAAATGGAATATTTGGTCTGAATGGAATAAATGGATTTTTTTTTTATTGTGGGCTGGACTACGCGCCGAGAGACCCGAGAGAGAGCTTTTTTTTTTGTTTCAAAGAAGCCAAACGGCACAAAAGTACGAGAAACGAGTGTGTGCGTTACGTTGTTGGCATCACATCAATTACACGCGGAAGCACACAGTAGCGCTCACTTTAGAAAAATGCCGCCAAAGAAAGGAACGAAACGAAAAGCGGCGAGTAAAGAGCCGTCTTCTCCCGCTCCCGAGGAGCCTCCTTCCGATGCCGGCGCCGATGCCGCCGCCGCTGCTGATGTCAACGACGACGACCACGAGAAGGGAAAAAGGGGCGATGACGAAGGGAATGCGACTGCTCCGACAGCCGTCGACGAGGCAAAAATTGACGGCGACAGGACCATCGAGGGCGGCGGCGCCGAAGAACAACCAAACGAAGAAGAAGAAGAAAGAGATCCTACCGCGAAAAGGCAGAAGAAGAATGAATCCGCATCCAAAGAGGGTAAAGAGATGGAAGCAAATGAAGGTGACGAAGAAAAAGCTTCTAAAGGCGACGGTGATGCTATTAATAAAGAATCAGAGGAAAAGAAGAAAGTTCGAACGCCTCTGCCGTTGGAGCATCCAACGCTCGAGAAAGTTCGAGAATTCGTTCCAGCCGTCGCGTGCAGCCACTTTGAAGCGAAGTATCGCAGCGAGGAAGATCCGCAATACGATCAGAATCAACTCGAATTGTTCAACGCTATGCTAAAGTTTCCAGTCAAAACGCAGTTGCAGTTCATCGAAGACAGCGATTCGCTAGCCGCGCTCCGAAAGGCGTTGACGAGTCATAACGTCAAAGTATGGTTAAACACAAAGAGTATGATTGCAGCAGAGAAAGAACTCGAAAAGTTACCCGAAAAAGTGAGCCAGGCGTTGAAGGCATTGTACGATTCAAATCACTTGAAAGAAGATGCGCTGGATTTTCGCGTTTTATCTTTCTTAGCGCAAATGAAGGAAGAGAGCGCACTTTTAGCCATCGAGGATTTATCCAATCAAAATTTAGGCGTGATTAAGAACGTATCCGCGTATTTCAAAGGCGTGTGCAGAAGAAGGAACGACGAGAATAAAGATGCGGCCCCGTTTGGATCGATGGTCGTCGGTGCCGGTGGGGTTCAAGAGCAAGGCCACGCGTACAATCCAGCGTTGCAGGATGTTCAAAACGCGCTCATGCGTGGTGTCATTACACCCATGGTAGGTACGGCTATGGAGCGATTGTTCACGGCTAACCCAGGCGTCCAATTTGACGCTGCAGCGTGGGAGGAGTTCACGCAACTTAACGAGATGATGGCGATGAATTGCATCGATGAGACCTTCATCGAATTACAGAACGCACCAGGTGGCGTACGTAACCCGAACGGTTTGTTCGTCTCGAAAATTCGAAAGTTTCTCGGACAAATGCGGAATAATTTTGGTGGAGGTCATGGTGGAGGGTACTATGGACGAGGAGGAGGCGCCGGGAATTTCGGTGGTCGAGGAGGAAGAGGAAACAATTTTAATACCTATAACAACAATAACTTTGGAGGAGGAGGAAGAGGAGGAGGTGGGGGCGGCTACGGCGGCCAAGGCGTGGATGATCAAACGCTACGAAGCACACTTCCAGAGCCGTACGCGAACAGAATAGTTGCATGCATCGAAAATGGCCGTTTCCAACGAAACGCCATCGACGAGCGTATGCTCTCCGCCTTGTCTCAAGTACGAGACTCGTCAGCGATGGACAAAATTGTCACAGAAATGGAAACCGCGAATGTGGATAACGTCCGAAACGTCGCCGGTTATTTCATGGGCATTATTAGAAAGAACAAAGGTGGTTTTGGAGGCCAGTTTTGATAAATTGTACTTATGTTATACACATCCTTTTGTATTAGCGCTATTTTTTACGAGCTTCTTACTTTCGTTTGTGGTTTGACTTTTTGCATATCTTATCGAGCAGAGAGAAGTTTTCTTCTTCATAAACTCAGAAACGATGAGAAGCGCCGCCGGTGCCGCCGCTCGCAGAGCATTGAGCTCGACGCGTGCGAGCACGTCTTCTTCTTCTTCTTCTTCTCGGCATAATTATTTTAATGTTAACGCGACGAGCAGAATATTGGTGTGCTTCTACTCTTCTTCAACGCCACCTTCGTTTCAACAAACGCAAGTCGTCGATGCCTCTTCTTCGTCTTCTTTCCAAAACCAGAAGAGAACGACAGATGGTGGCAGCACAAACGCGACTAACGATAAAGTAAAATCTCCTTCTTCATCTACTTCTTCTTCGGCGGTCAGTCAGCTGGATTTCGCTAAACTGGTGAAACAACCGGAAGGCACGGAATCGCCGTTGAAATTCTACGAGCGGTTAGCCGAAGAAGGCGTGTTGCAACGAGACGAGAAACAGGTGAAAGCGCTTCACGTGCTGGATAAATTTTACCACAAAGTCATTGGGAAAGATGGTGATAGTAATAAAAGCAATAGCAATAGTAGTAACAGTGGTAATCTTAATAGAATTAGTGATAAGAGCAACGAGGAGAATAAATCGTGGTTTCAGAAACTTTGGGAACGAACGAACAAATCAGACGCCTCCACGCTTGCGGGCGAAACAAGCGCAGGCGGGGTGTATCTGTACGGCGGACCTGGGTGCGGTAAAACGTTCGTTTCCGACTTATTTATGGCAACGTTACCGAAATCTTTCTCGAAACGCGTGCATTTTCACGCGTTCATGATGGAAACGCACGGAGAGTTGCACAGATTAGCCCAAATGAAAAAGAAAACGGATAACGTTTCGAACGAAGATACCGTGAAGTGGTTCGCGGATTCCTTGGCGGCAAAAGTCGACGTGCTTTGTTTAGACGAGTTTCAAGTGACTGATGTCGCTGACGCTATGATTATTAGACGATTACTCGATAGATTGTGGGAGAATAATGTGCGAGTGGTGTGCACTTCGAACCGAGCACCGGACGAGTTGTATAAAAATGGACTGAATCGGAAACAGTTTTTACCATGCATTGAAGGCATAAAGAATCGAATGCAAGTGCACGACATGGACTCGGTGTTCGACTATCGGATGATTGGATCGGTTAACGTGCATGGAGTGTGGAAAATGATCGGAGAAAGTAATAAAACCGACGAAGAGGCTAAACAAATCGCGCACGATTGGTTAGAAGTGAAAACGCAAAATCTTGCCGGCGAACGGACGTTGAGAGAATTAGAAGTGGCTATTTCGGGTAGAAGTTTACGGATCAAACAAGCTGGGGGCGGTGTTGCGAGAATAGAGTTCGACGAGTTGTGCAACGCAAATTTAGGACCGTCGGATTACGTTGCTTTGTGCTCAACCTTTCACGCCATTGGCATTGAAAATATACCGAAGTTATCTTTAGACCGAGTCGATTTGATGCGCAGGTTCATCACATTTATCGACTGCGCGTACGAGCACAAAGTGAAACTAATAATTACGGCCTATGCGAAACATCCTGACGATTTACTCGTAGTAACCGATGCGAATTCATTTGAGCGCGACACTCGAGACGAGTTCTTCGCGTGGGATCGAGCGAAATCTCGTCTCAACGAAATGCAAACGGATGAGTACACGAAGTCCAGTTGGCGACCGAAAACCTCAAAGTGGCTTTTAGAGCAATCATTTTCACTTCGAGAGAAGATTAACGTCAACGTTTTGCGAGGGTTGTGGCAACGCTACGATAAAACCAAAAACGGAGTCTTGGATGAATCTGAATTGGCGTATTTACTGGCCGATTTGAACGAGCTCAAAGCCGGCCATCGACACGTCTCTAAAGACCAACTGGACCATTCCTTGAGAGAACTCACTCGAAGGCGATGCGGAAGTCGAGGCGATGGGTTTGTCACTTTCGATGATTTCGTCGAATACGGAAGGAAAGGGTTCGATAAGATTGAGCTCCCGCCCGAGGATCACGAGAAAATCCGGTGCGCCGAAGGTGACTTGATACCTTCGCTTTAATATTTTTGTAGTAAGCTACAAAGGTACCATGGTACCGCTGTGTAAGTATCAAATATGTGTATACGAGTCGTACGTCAATAGTAAAATACCACGTGGTAAATCCAAAAAAAAAGGCAAATATCTATGGTGATACCATATTGAAATATTTTAACCCATGATAACCCTTCGCCAGAGAAACAAAAAAAAGCCATCACCATATACTTTTGCCAAAAAAAAGCGCTCCCGAGACGAGTGCACATAAAAAAAAAGGTAATACGTGATATCAAGAATGTCTCCTTCCACGCATCAAACGCTAGAAACGAACGAGAAGAATAAGAGGAAGAAAAGAACGCTCGACTCGTTCGCCGTCTTCATGTTTTTCGCCTACTACTTCAAGTCCGATTTCATGTTCCTCGTCGGCGCGTTTGTTATCAAATACGTGCTTTTTTTCCTCCCCAAAACGTCCACGACGTTTTTCAGTCGTGGGTGGGGAAATTTCCAACTGGTTAAAGAAATACGCGCGTCGGTGGTAAAATCGGTGTTGAGTGGACGCGGGTTTAGTTCCACCCCGAAAGGTAAAATGCATGTCGTGTGGGACCCGTACGGAGAGGTTGTTCGAACCGAGGTGGAAAGTTGGACCCCTCCTCGCGGCGGTTCGACAGCTGTTTTCGGAAATTCGACAAATTTGTCGAAGAATGATAAAAAAGATGATATGGGCTCAGGTTCAGCGAAAGTGAAGAAAAAAACACGAGGAGGACACCCCCCAAAAAAGGAAACATATCGAGGAGAGAAAAAAACTACGCACGTCATCAACTGCGAAACAGGAATCTTTAAAATCAAAGAAGTCGAAATGCTGTGCAAGAAATCGAGAAACTTATCGGCGCTGCAAAGCGGGCAGATACAGAGAGTGTGGCGCTCGTCGTCTTCCACCTATTCCTCTTCGTTAGCGGCGCCGCCTCGGAGACTGGACGATAAAAAAGTGAAACGGGTCGCCATCATTTTGCCATTTACAGGTGATACGACGTTTAAGGTTCGAAAACGCGTGGCGGAAGAGCTGTTAACAGCGGATTGCAAAGAGAATGAAGAGATAGAAGACGAGGAGATGGTGGTCTTAATTCCCGAGTTTCCATTTTACGGGGATCGGAAGGCGGTGGGGCAAAGCAGTCATATTTTGAGCACCGTGAGCGAGTACATCTTGATGCATTTAATTTCATTGAGAGAGGCGTGCGGGTTAATCGAATGGGCCAGAGATACCTACGGCGACGAAGTCTCTATTGCAATCGGCGGGTGCTCTATGGGCGGCTACATTGCTACGAATGCCGCTATTCTTACCTCGCGCGCCTTTCACGGGGACGAGAATACAAACATGAAGAAATCGAAGAACAACGCAAACAAGAAGTTGGGCGTGGTGAGCGTGTGTGCCTGGCACAACTTTGAAAAGTCGTTCTCTCCTGGCTCGTATTTGTACTTGAGAGTAGATCGAGAACAGCTTTTGATCAAAGATACGTACGTTGAAAACATGATCTCTGAGATCATTTTATCCTCAGAAAGCGAAGCGTCGAGTTCGTCAGATGAACTTTCCGGCGAAAAGAGACAATCATCTCGACGCGTCTTGGGAGAATCAAACGTAACTTCGGCACCGGAATCACCCAATTCGAATAAAAGTAAGAGCACGTCCACGTCCTCCAGCTTGTCCAAGGATGGCAGCATATTTGAAAACCTAGACTGGAAAGCGGTTTTAAATCGAACAATGCAACGATTAGTTGGCATCGAGCGTTTGATGCAAGCGAGCGGAGGCGCGGGGATTTTTGAGCACAAGTTGGACGCCATGGTGACACATTTCGCCAAAAGAGATAGACTGGTCACTTCTGATTACGATGAAGTTAGTGCAATTATGAGCCGATGCACCGCGTGGACGAAATCAGACGGTGTGGCTTTCACGTACGATTCCAGGGATCACTTAAAAAATGTGATCAACTCTAAAGCGGCAATCGTGCCGGCTTTCTTCGAAGCGTTCAAGCGCATGGATTTATCGTAGATGATGCGTTTCCGTACATGTATACAAGTTTATTTTTTATTTATAGGAGGATAAGATACCTTCATATTGTAATTCTTTTTTTTTCGTAAAATACACTGTCATTTATGACTGTACAATTGCAAAAATTACAGGTCATATACTACCGAGTACAGTACCATGGTATCTGGTACTACCTATATACATCTCCTAGTTGTTGAGCACCTTGAGAAAATGTGCGTGACGAATATGCGTTGCACATATGTCTTCTCTCAATGCGGCTAAAGCCGCTTCTCTCACTATTCCCCTTAGATCTGCGCCTGTCATCCCTTCTGTTTGCTGGGAGATGTCTTCGAGATTTACATCATCCGCTAAAGAAACTGTTCTGGAGTGGATGCGTAAAGCCTCAAGACGCTCCTCTGGCGTCTTCAACGCTCCAACTTCCAAAATCAAATCAAATCTACCCGGTCTCGTTAGAGCTGGATCTAGAGCGTCTAATCGATTCGTCGTCGCTATGACTAAAACTGATGGAGTTGATGATGATAATGATAACAACGGGGGCAACGACGTCGATGAAGAGCTGTTGTTATTACTGGTATTAATACTACTCAAGCCATCCATTTCCGTGAGTAAGGCTGAGAGCACTCGAGCTGCTGAATTGTGAGAACCCGTACTGGAGGATCCTTCTCCTCCTCCTCCTCGAGATCCCGACATCCCATCGATTTCATCCAGAATGAGCACCGCAGGTGACGCTTTTCGAGCCTTTGAAAACACATCCGTGAGTATTTTTTCACCTTCGCCCAAGTACATCGAAAAAACATCAGCAGCAGAAAGTGAGAACACGGTTGCACCGGAAGCAGTGGCTGCCGCTCGTGCTAACGTCGTTTTTCCACCACCTGGTGGACCATGCAACAAGATACCTCTCGCTGGTCGAATTCCTAATCGTTCAAAACTACTTTTCTTTTTCAAAGGCCACTCTATGGCGCGAACTAAGCGTTTCTTCACTTCAAACAATCCTCCGACGTCGTCCCAACTCGTTTTGGCGACATCGGCTACCGAAGCCACGTTTCGAATGACCGTCGCTCGCACTTTTGACGCCGCTTCGTCGAAATCACTTGAGCACACTTTGACGTCATCATTACCAGTATCATTTTGGGAATTCATAGCACATCGTTTCACAGCAACTGTAACAGCTTCTCGGCAGAGACTTTGTAAGTCGGCACCGGAATAGCCCTTCGAGTTCTTCGCGATTGTTTCAATGTCACGATCGTAGTCAAAGTCGTTTCCAGTATCGTCTAATGGTACATTTCGCAAGTGCAATCTCAAAATCAATGCTCTTTCGTTCACGTTTGGTAACGAAGTTTCGATTTCTCGATCAAATCGTCCCGGTCTCCGCAACGCCGGATCAATGGCGTTTGGACGCGTTGTCGTCGCAACGACAACTGGAGATTGCAACCAATGCTTTGCACCATCCATCAGCGTTAAAAGTTGTGCAACTACCCTGTTTTGATGTTGCGAAGAATTCTTAGTACGTCTTGGTGCAACTGCGTCAATATCATCCATCAAAATGATCGATCTCTTGTTCTTTTTCGCACTGCTGCCGCAAAATTCTCTAGCTTTCTGAAAGATATTCCGAACATTTCTCTCCGCGTCGCCTGCGTAAGCACCATTATTGAAGACATCACCCGCGCTCAGAGAAAATATCCGCACATCAATCCCAATCTCAGCATGCGCTTCTTTGCACGCAGCGCGAACTGCCGACGTCTTACCAGTCCCTGGAGGCCCGTGGATTAAAATTCCACTTGGAAAAGACGCGCCTATCGATGTTGCAATCTCCTCGTATTGTTTAGGCCACGCGATGGCCTCTCTCAGCGCTCCGAGAAGTTCATCGCATGCCACCAGTGTATCGTCCGCATTCCACGAAGAAGACGGAGGAGCAGTAGACGCACCACCTAATTGACCGGCGTTCGTTCCGTCGTTATCATCAACATCGATAATCGTCCGGTGCGTTATTCGATAGCACTGTTCTTTACTCGACGAAGGCGGCTCGCACTCTCTCACTTTCAAAAGCAGACTCTCAGTCGTTTCTCCAAACATCACTGTGCACCTCCCAGCGATGACTCTGTGTGACAATGCTCTCCTCGCCTCTTCCGTTCGTCTCGTCTTCCCGTCTTTTTTCGCTCGTTCGTTCAAAACTTCCACGACCACCCGCGAGCAGTTCACCACGGACGAAGGAGATGCATTCATCTTTCGTACTTCGATCTCCCGTCCGCCGCTGTCGCTATTCTCCTCACTCGCGTTGCGATTCTTTCTTCTCCGTTGTTGCCGCAAAGCGCTCAAAGTCTCCTTCGCGCGCGTTAAAAATTGATCTTCTTCTTTATCTTCTTCTTTCACTCCTGATTCGTCTAGAAACACGAAAACGCCGCCATCCAAAACTGCCGCCGCTTCGCCTTCTTCGTCTTCTCCTTGTTCTCTTCTCACCAACCCAGACTGTTTCACGGGCGTGTCAAACGCCCCGCCGTTATTATTGTTATTATTATTATTACCATAATCGCTAGACAGAAGAGCTTCTTGCCGCTCGCGAGGATGCGCCATCGCGAGAAGCGACGTCGTTGTCCTTCGACCGCTGCTGTTGCTCGTGATGAACGACACGCGAACGCATTCGCCGCACTGCGCATTCATTCTGTTCAAGTCGGCGGAACGCAAGAAGATTCTGCAAGAGGCTGTCGTCGTCGACGAGGAAGACGAAAGAAGTCTCAAGGAAGAGGGGAGGAGGAGAGGGTCGTTGGTCTCGCTGCTTTTCCTCTTCTCCTTTGACGTCATTTCAGAAACACTCTTTATCGATTGAAGCGAGACATTTTGCGCGTGTGTGAGTGAGCGAATAAATAAGTGCAGTTTTGGTGTATTGTGAAAAATAAATATACAAAATAATAACTCTCAGCTCTCTCTCTCTCTTCACTCTCCTTGGAGCGCACGTGCATGCAGATCTTTATCGAGCACTCGAACTCCGGTTTTCAATTTCGCGTCTGAACTCTAACGCAATTTCATCGATCAACTCGTCGCTTTTTTGTCGAATGGCGAGCTCTTTTTCTCTGAGCTCCTCTTCGAAACGCTCCTTCTCGCGTTGGACTTCCAATTTTGATTGGAGCCGCTCCTCGTCTACTTTTCGCAACAAGTCTTCTTTTTCCTTTTGAAATCTCGCGCGAGCGGAAGATAAAGCCTCGTTGATTTCTTTGTTCGATTGCATCTTCATTTCGGAGACGGTTTGAAAGTTTTTACGCTCAAATTCTTTCGCTTTCGCTTCAGCCGCGTCTACTTTCAACATGATAGCCGCTTCTCGTTGCTTGAAATTTTCTTCGACTTCGGCGAGCTTTGCCGCGTTGGCTTTGCTTGCGATATCCTTCGCGGCGATCAAAGAGACTTGCAGGTCTTCTATTTGCTTTCGAAGCGCGTCTTGGGCGAGCTTGTTCTTTGCCAAAAGTTCCTCCTCTTTCTTTTGCACTGCAACTCGGTTGGCGTCGCGTTCTTTCACGAGCGCTTCTTTAGATGCCTCCAACTCTTTTTCCAGCTGTTCCAATCGCTCAATGTCATTGTTCTCCAAAGCAAGTTTCAATGCAGTTTCCGCGTCTTTGCGCGCTTTATCGAACTCTTGCTGGCTTTCTTTCAGTTGTTGCGATAAATCGTCGATTTTTTGCTTCACTTCCAAAGCCGTTTTCTTTTCCTTCTCCACAAACTCCTTCTTCATTGCCGCTTCCTTGGCGATGTATTCTTTCTTAAAAAACGCGAACGAATGTTTGGCGATTTCAGCTTCTTTCTTAATTTCCGCGATCTTATCTTCATACAATTCCTTCAGTTTCATGTTATCTGAGTTGGCACTTTTTCGCGCAAAGAAAAAAGGAAGAAACGCCGACTTGCCGGAAGCGGCGCTGTTCGCGGCAGCGGCAGATGCCTTCGACATCTCGTTCTCAACGAGACGTTTGTAAGCGTTTCGCTCCGCTTTTGCATACTTTACTTGCGCGACTACAGCTTCAATCTTGGCGTCGTTTTCTTTCATGAGTTGCGCGACCATTTCAATTTCTTCGTTTTCAAAAAACTTACTCACTTTATTCAACAGGACATCGTTCTCGCGGCGAATGGTTTCTAGCTTCGAGTCGACGATGGCAGAAATCCGGGCATCGTCAACACTCGTACCAGAAAAGCCAAAAGCGCGTTTCGATCCTTTCTCTGCTTTTCTCTCGGCGGCTTTTCTAGCTTTAATTTCAGCAGCAATTCTAATCGCCTCTTTATCGGCGGCAAATTTTTCCTCATCTTTGAATCCTGTGTTAACGAGAGCATTCGCGGTTGATCCAATGGCGCGCGCTGCGCCGCTAAGTGCCCCAAGAGGCGTGATATCGAACTGCTTTAAAATAATTCGAGCAAAAAACGAAAATGTTACGAGGAAAAACACGTTTCGCAGCGTGAAATCTATGGTACCGTCCCCTCGGATGATGGCAAGAAATTGTCCTGGGGCTACATCATCGCCTGGTGTCATGCTCGCAGCGCGCTTCTTAGCACGGGAAAGGTCTCCAATCGCTTGGTTGATCGACGCAACCTTCGCATTTTTTTTTCCAGCGGCGGCTTTTTGTGCAGCTTTCTTCTCTTTCTTCGTCATGGGCATGGCGGGCGGTTGTGTCGAGCGCGAGATGTGCGCCAACTTTTTCACCGACGACGTTGCCGCTTGAACCGGTTTTCTCACGACCGGCGGTGCGTTTTGATAGCAGATTATAGACGTTGCGACTGATAAGGCGACCGCTAAAAACTTTTCCTCGTTGTCCATGCGAGTCCACATGTTCGGAGGCCCGGGCAAATCAAACCTCGCATCTACGCGCTTCCACGCCTTTTTAATCTGCGCCGTCTGTTCCCTGCTCACGGATTCAGCTATGATGCTAGAAGACGATTGCGTGGCTGGTATTGATTTGTAAGCGATACCAGATGTGGAGACTAAAGTGTTGTTATCGCTGATTTTTTGGCCCCACACTTTCGCTATGTCGTTTGACGATGACAAGGAAGAGGAAGAGGAGGAGGAGAAGGAGGTTGGAGGAACGACTAACACGTCCCAAACGGCATCAGTTTCGTACGCAAACGAAGCGTACCCAGCCGAGGAATAAAAGGAAGTCTTCCCAACTCGACCAGCGTGGTCATCGCGCGTTTCTTTTCCGTGTTGATCATGATCGTCGTCGTGGTCGTGGTCGTCTTCCATTTCGACATCTTCCTCGCCTACCCAGGAAAATCCAGCGTATCCAGGTGCGGAATAAAACGATGCCATGCCAGACATGCCTCCGTTCTTGCCTTGAATCGCTAAATTTGGTCTGCTCGGTTCGCCTTTCTTCGCTCTGAACTCCTCCGCGATGGCGTTCAATCGAGCGTACAAGTCGTCTTCTCCGTCCTTCTCCTCTTGCCTAGCTTCCGATACAGACGACGCAGACGCACTCGCATTCACGATGTCTTTTTGCTTCTTACGGTGTTCGCGAATGATCGCGTCCAGTCGTTCTTGGATATCGACTTCCTCCTCCGCTTCTGCTTCTTTGGCGACCGCTACCGCCTCGGCGGGTGGAGATGCTCCTTTTTCCTCCGCTCGCAACTTTTTCATCTCCTCCTCCGCGTACGTATCGCAATACTCCTGCGATCTCTTCGCCGTCGCTTGAATCGCGGCGTTTACCATCGCTTCGTTGGATTCCTTCGATACAGATAACGATGGAGAGGGTGCATCCGTCGTCTGTCTCTTCTCGCGAAAGGAATTCGTGATTGCGTTCAATCGTGCGTTTAAATCTGTTTCGGTGTTGGCGCTGGTATCTTCCTTCTCAGATACTTCTTCCGATTTAACATCAACATCATCTTCACCAACTCCAGCACCATCAGAAGACGAACTCGCCGCCGCTCTCACGACGCCAACAAAGCAATACAGCGAAGATCCATCATTGCACACAATTTCCGTGCATTCGTTTGGCCAGTGTTGTCGATGCGCGTTCGCTCTCATCGTCTTCGAAGGAGGACCGAGAGAATAGATATTCGCATTTTCCACGCTTCGTCTCGCGTTCATCGCGCGCACGGTTTTTCTTCTTCCATTCCCATCGTCGCGAAAGGGCGCTTTGGCGACCAACGCGGATCCTCGAGGCGCGCACGTCATCCTCGTCGTCGTCGTCGTCATCATCGCTCTTCAGAAAACGTGGGAAGACGCGCGCGTAACAGAGTCTGTGTGTAAGTGTGCTTGTGTGTGTGTGGTGTGTAGTGGAGAGAGACACTTTCAAAAATTTTGTTCTCGAGTACGAAGTGTTGGTGGTGGTCGAGAGACATCATCGGAGAGACGAGATCGATCGATATTTCTGTACATGCGTCTAAACTCCGGACTGACTCCCTCGGGAACAAAAACAAAAACAAAAAAAAATTTGGCGAAGACACTCCTCCTCCTCCTCCTCCTCGTCAGCACAGAGCCGCCGCCGAATTTGATTGCACGCCACTCGGCGAAAAAGAGAATCTCTTCTTCTTCATCTTCACACTTTTGTAAACGTGCGCACGCATCACTTACGTCGCCGCACTTTATATATATATATATATACTTGATACGGCATTCATTACACGTAACAATAATCTCGTCGCAATGAATTCTCTCGCTCAAACGACGACGACGACGAGGACGACGAACTTCTTGTCCTCGAGAAGATCCATCGCCGCATCGAGTGGAAAAAAGACGCTCAGCGCCAAGGCGATTATTAACGCGAGCAGCTCTCGCCGATCGGTCACGTTTTCAGTCTCCGCGGCTGGGATGACCATGTACGATAAAATCGTCCGCGATCACACGATTGCCACGGAAGATAACGGGACAAAGTTGTTGTTCATCGACAGACACATGGTGCACGAAGTCACGTCGCCTCAAGCGTTCGAGGCTTTGCGCTTAGCCGGGAGAAACGTGAGAAGACCGGACAACACGTTGGCGACGGTGGATCACAACGTGCCGACTACGGACCGATCCAAGTTCGAAAGCGTGGAAACGTTCATCGAGGAGATGGAATCGAGAGTCCAAGTCGTGCAGATGGAAGAGAACGTGAAAGACTTTGGCATCACGTATTTCGGGATGGACGACAAGAGACAAGGCATTGTGCACATCATCGGGCCGGAGCAAGGCTTCACGCTGCCGGGCACGACGGTTGTGTGCGGAGATTCGCACACGGCCACGCACGGTGCGTTTGGTGCGTTAGCGTTTGGCATCGGGACGAGTGAAGTCGAACACGTGTTGGCTACGCAAACGTTGTTGCAAAAGCCGAGTATGAATATGAACGTGAGAATCGACGGCAAGTTGATGGATGGCGTGACCTCTAAGGATTTAGTCTTGCACGTGATCGGCAAGATTGGTACCGCGGGTGGTAACGGGTCCGTCATCGAGTTTTCCGGCGAAGCCATTCGCGAATTGTCCATGGAAGCGAGAATGAGTATTTGCAACATGGCGATTGAAGCCGGCGCGAGAGCCGGGATGATCGCGCCGGATGAGATCACCTACGAATACTTGAAAGGTAGACCAATGGCGCCGAGTGGTGAAACTTGGGAGAAAGCGGTTGCGTACTGGAAGACCTTGTCTACCGATGCGGATGCCAAGTTTGATAAGGTTGTTGTTATTGACGCGAAGGATATCGAACCGACCGTCACGTGGGGGACCTCGCCGCAAGATACCGTTGGCATTTCGGGCGTCGTTCCAAACCCGGATGATTTTGACGAATCCAGAGCGAACGCGATGCGAAGATCGTTGGAATACATGGGTTTAACCCCGGGAACTAAAATGAAGGACGTTGCGGTTGACAAAGTGTTTGTTGGATCGTGCACGAACGGGAGAATTGAAGATATCAGAGCCGTGGCTGCCGTGGCCAAGGGCAAGAAAGTTGCCAGTTCCGTGTACGCCATGGTCGTTCCGGGTTCTGGTATCGTCAAAGACCAAGCGGAAGCGGAAGGTTTACATACTGTCTTAATCGAAGCTGGTTTTGATTGGAGAGAACCGGGCTGCTCTATGTGCCTTGCCATGAACCCGGATAAGTTGTTGCCGGGAGAACGATGCGCTTCGACTTCGAACAGAAACTTTGAAGGTCGTCAAGGGAACGGTGGCCGAACGCACTTGGTGTCGCCGGCCATGGCGGCCGCGGCAGCTATTACCGGGAAGTTATGTGACGTCAGAGAGCTCGGTTCTGGTGCCGGTTTGACTGGCGATGATGTCCCGAAAAAAGTCGATAAGGACTTTTTGACGAACCAATCCATCGTTCCGCCGAAACCGAGAGTGGACCAAGCGAAATCATCCGGCGGTAGTGGTGGTATGCCGACATTTACCAAGCTTAAAGGTAAAGCCGCTGCGTTGGACTTACAAAACATTGACACGGACATGATCATCCCGAAGCAGTTTTTGAAAACCATCAAACGAACCGGCTTGGGTGTCGGCGCTTTTTACGAAATGCGATTCAACGCCGACGGCTCGGAAAGACCAGACTTTGTCTTGAACAAGCCAGAATGGAAAGGAAGCTCAATCTTAGTTGCCGGCGATAACTTTGGTTGCGGTAGTTCCCGAGAGCACGCGCCGTGGGCCATCAACGATTTGGGCATCAGATGCATCATCTCCACCTCCTTCGCTGATATCTTCTTCAACAACTGCTTCAAGAACTCCATGCTGCCGATTGTTTTGGATGAACCGACGGTGAGAACGTTGATGCAAGATGCCAACGATATGAAAGAGTTGGAAATTGATCTCGAGGCGCAAACCATCACTAGAGCGGATGGATCTAAGATTTCCTTCCAAGTTGACGAGTTCCGCAAGCACTGCTTGTTGAACGGCTTGGATGACGTTGGATTGACGATGTTGAAGAACGACCAAATCGCAAAGTTTGAAATCGAGCGATCGCAAAAGTACCCGTGGTTGGACGGTGCCAGAGAAATGGCTGCGCGTTAAATACAAAACAATTGTTATACTATAATACCATAATACCCTCTATATATTGCTAACATCTCTATAGTTTACACCTATCTAGCATACTAACTTTACATTTGCACTATATCTTTTTGCGAAAGAAACGTTTGTGTATTGTACACACGTATTTGCTGAAGGAGGATAGTAGACGAGCCTCGTCCCCGTCTTCGTACTTTGTCGCCCACGGCACGTCTCGAACATTGACTCCTTCATTAAAGTTTTTAGCGGCAAATTCTATTTCCTCCTGCACGATATCATTTTGAACGTCGTCTTGAGAGCATTTGAGCAAGACGTGCGCCAATAACGTTTTGCGATGGTGCCAAAGCGTTTCCCGTCCGCGAAACGTCGCGATTTTTTCGCGCACGAAACGAAATTCGTCGACGATTACTTCATCGAAAAATCTCTTTTTTATCTCATCGCGATTCATGAGATGATCATAAACTGAACGGATAACGGCGCGTCGAAAATGCCACGCACTCGGATCGGAGGCGGAAATTTTTGATTTCGATTCTCGCATTACGCACTTTGACTGTTCCAAGAGCGCATCCGGTTCGTTCACGCTTTGTTTCAAATGCACGAGTTCAAACACGAACAACTTGTGCGCCCACGCGGCGTAATTGCTCGGCTTCCTTCGGCACGTTTGTTCGCACGCAAGACTCTCTCGTTCGTATATTTTTGATAACAATGTCGTCGTCCTCGTCTTCATCGTTTCTTCCCCATTCATTGTAGTTGTTGACGCTAGGTGATTTCTTCTCTCCGCGCCGCCGCGAAAACAACATTTCATAATCACCCACCTTCGGTGCGCAAACGCCGCCGTGGACTTTGGAAACTTTGTTTGCACGAACGTGGCAAACATCAATTCTCGCTCTAGCGCGCGCTCTCGTCTCGTCCTCTTCTCTTCTTCGTTCAATTCTCCACCTTCGTCTTCCTCCAGCGCTTCGCAGATTCGTCTTTTTCTCACGTTCCAACCGGATAAACTGTCTCCAGTGAGCACACACAAAAGTACTTTCAAATCATCCGCGTCGTCTTTTCCTCTCCTCATTTGAGAATACACGTAATTTAAAGTCGGCACCAAAACGCGCGCGTTAATCGCCAGCTTGTGCTCTCGGACGCAAAACGCGCGATAAAACTTGTTGTTGTTCTCGTTGTTTTCCCCCTCTTTTTCTTCCTCCCCCAACAACTCTCGCAAACTCTTCCACGGCGGCACGAACGCCAATTCGTTCAAGAAAACGTCCGAGGAGACTATTCTGTGCAACTCTTCCGCGAGTTCTTTCCCCGACAATTCCGTCGATGGTGGCGACGACGACGACGACGACGACGACGACATCATCATCATCATCGCGACGACGACGACGACGACGAGAGCATTGCAAAACTACGTACTCGTGCGTGCGTGTAAAACTAACGTAAAAAAAGCTGCCACGCGTGATTTATGCAAAATTTTTGCCAAAAAAAAAAGAAAGAAAGAAAATTGAAAATTGATCGCGCACACAAAAATTATAATTATAATTCGCGTCAGAGATTTGTTTTCAATATAACACGCGATTGATGACGACGACAACGAGAACGAGAAGATCGTCTTCTTCTTTTTCGACGACGACGATGAAAATCTTTCTTTTCGCCCTGACCTTTTCCCTTTTCGCGTCCTCGGCTTCGCTTTTTGCGAACGCGGCGGCGTTCCAAGCCACGGACAAAAATTTCGACTCCGCGGTTCTCGGATCGAACAAGAATGTCTTTGTGAAATTTCTCGCGCCTTGGTGAGGCCACTGTAAGAGCATGAAACCCGCTTGGGACAAGCTCGGCAGTAAGTATAAGGATCACCCGGGAGTGATGATTGTGGACGTTGATTGCACCGCGGATGGCGCGCAAACGTGCCAGAAGATGGGCGTGCAAGGGTACCCGACTATTAAATATTTCGTGAACGGGGACAAGAAAGGGAAGGACTACCAGCAAGGGAGAGACTTCGATTCGTTGCTCTCGTTTACGAAGAAAACGTTGGACGTGGAGAAGTGCGACGTGAAGACAAAGAAAGCGTGCAAACCGAACGAAATTACTCTGATTGAGAAGTTCGACGGGAAGACGTCCGCGGAAATCGGGGAGGAGTTGAAGAAGCGCGCCGAGGAGTTGAAGACGATTAAGTCGGACATGAAGGCGGCGAAGCTCGAGCACAACACGAAGGTCGCGACGTGGAAGAAGAGAGAGGCTGCGTTGAATAAAGGAGATGTTATTTTGAAGCAGTTGGAGCAGTTGAGAAAGAAAGACGAGTTGTAACTTTGCTCTTCTTTGCAGTTTCCAAACAAATTAATAATATAATAAAGAAATAGCGGTGCGTGATGTTTGTGGGGACGAGAACGAGGAACCAACCAACTTTTTTTCCTCAACAAGAATTAAAGCAAAGAAGAGAGAATGAGAGAGAGATAAAAATCGAGTAGATGCATGCATACATAGTGATATCATATTCCAAGAAAGTCACACTGCGTGATTGTGGATTGATTGAAGCGCGTCGAAAGAGATTTTATCCGGAGTGGTTTTTTTAATTCTAGTATTGTGTCCACGCATCAAGACGAAGAGCACTAAATTTAATAAGAAAGCACGAAGCGTGCCAATTCATCCATACAGTGTTCAAGATTATATCATATATGTGATTTATTATTAAAAAGCCAAACTCTTCTAATGTTTTGTCGTTATATTTTTCGTCGCAGTAGTAGCTGACTATGAATCTCTTCTAAAACTCCTCTTCCTCGTCGTCGCTCGCTTCGGTGATGTCGTAGATTTTTCGCACAATCTTTTGACCGTTAGCGAGGCACAAGCCGTGTCTATCCGCGGTGACTAAAATTGTATCGTCTTCGTTGAATTTACCCTTCAAGATCTCCGTGGATAAGTTCTGCAACAACTCTTTTTGAATGGCACGTTTCACCGGACGAGCGCCGTATTGCGGATCGTAGCCTTCTCTCGCCAAATATTCAACCGCAGATTTGTCGTATTCAATCGCCATGCGTTGACCATCAACTCTCTTGGACAAGTTCTTGAGCTGCAATTGAACAATCTCTTCGATCTGTGAGTGGGTGAGCGATTCGAAGCAAATAAACTCGTCGATTCTGTTGATAAACTCTGGTCTGAAGTGCGATCTAACGTGTTGCATGACGGCGTCCTTAACGTTACCTCTTCCTCTTCTTTTGTTTTGATAGTTCATTTCGTCCGAACCCAAGTTCGAAGTCATGATGATCAAGCAGTTTCTGAACGAGACATTTCTTCCTTGAGTATCTGTCACGTGGCCCTCGTCTAACAACTGGAGCAAGACGTTGAAGACATCGACGTGCGCTTTCTCAATCTCATCGAACAAGACGACAGAGTACGGTTTTTGTCGAACCGCATCGGTGAGCATGCCCCCTTCGTCGTATCCAATGTAGCCTGGCGGTGCGCCAATCAATCTTGCCACTGAGTGTTTTTCCATGTACTCGGACATGTCCAAACGCACCAACGCTTGGTCCGAGTTGAAAAGATACGATGCTAAAGCCTTTGCCAATTCTGTCTTACCGACGCCAGTCGGGCCGAGGAACATGAACGAGGCAACTGGCCCGTTCGGATCGGCGAGATCCGCGCGCGAGCGTTGCACGGCTTCGGCGACGCAAGTGACCGCTTCTTCTTGACCAATGACTCTTTCGTGAAGCTCGGATTCCAATTGCAACAATTTTTGTTTCTCAGAAGCAACTAACTTCGCCACCGGTACGCCGGTCCATCTGGACACAACCGTAGCGACGTCAGAATCCGTCACCTCTTCTCTCAACATCACCCCACCACCTTGCAAGGACAACACTTCAGCTTCCGCTTTCTTCACTTCGTCTTCGACGCGTTCTTTCTCTGCTTCCAATTTGACGAGGTCGCTCTTGCAATTTGCAAGTTGGGCTTTGTACTCATCCGGCGCATCCGCAGCCGAGGCCAATTGAACTTTGGCGTTGGCGTTTTGAATCTTTCTCACGGTGTAAGCTAACTGCGCTTGCGCTTGTCTGTACGCGTTCATGCACGTCATTTCTCTCGTGACTTTCTTTTGCAATTCGTTTCGTTTTTTCTTCTCTTCGTGCAATTGCGCGGCGAGCTTTTGCAATTCTGCCGCGGCGATGTTGTTTTGACCAGCCTTTGCGTTTTCACTTCTTTGCTTCAACAACAACTGATTGCGTTCTTTTTGCAACTGTTTGATTTTTCGATCGCACACGTCTAATGCTTCCGGTTTGGACGATTTGTTCATTCTTACCGCAGCGGCAGCTTCATCGAGCAAATCGATCGCCTTATCCGGCAACTGACGTCCGCTGACGTACCTCGCCGATAACTGCGCCGCCGATAACAACGCGCCTTCGGAGATGGCGATGTTGTGGTGCTGTTCGTATCTCGGTCTCAATCCGCGCAAAATGGAAACGGTAAAATCGACGTCCGGTTCTTCCACCGGAATTTGTTGAAATCGACGTTCCAAAGCCGCGTCGGTTTCGATGGATTTCTTGAACTTATCCACCGACGTGCATCCGATGCATCTCAACAAACCTCTGCCCAACGCCGGCTTCAAAATGGCCGACCCGTTGTTCCCGTTCGGCGGCGGCGGAATCAAGTTGTGAATATCGTCGATGAATACAATTACCGGCTGATTCGCGGCTTCGTCGACAACTTCTTGCACGACCATGGACAATCTTTCTTCAAACTCCCCCGGCATTTGACAGCCGGCGCCAACCGCGCCTAAATCCAACTCCAACAACTTGGCGTTTCTCAACGCCAACGGCACGTCACCAGACGCGATTCTTTGCGCCAAGCCTTCTACAATAGCCGTTTTACCAACACCAGATTGACCCAATAAAATCGGGTTATTCTTCGTTCGTCTGGACAACACGTGAATGGCTCTTCTCAATTCGTCGTCTCTCCCGACCAACGGGTCCAACAAACCTTTCTTCGCTTCATCCGTCACGTCCGTACAAAATCGTTCAATCGCGGATAACTCTTCCTCTTGTCCGGGCATCCCACCTTGCATTTGTTGTTGCTGTTGTTGCATCTGTTGCATCATCAGTTGCTGTTGGTTTTCGGCTTCTTCGGCGCTCCCGCCTTCTTTACTCTTGGCGTTCGCGTTGGCCGCGTTGGTGCTGCCAGATAAGACTCCTGGTCCAGACGTGGCCACCGCAGCGCCCTGTTTAAGTATACGAATAAGTGCGCGTAAACGCGATAATGATGATAATAATTACGAGAAAACATTGGTCAGCGCGCGCGTTCACGGTAGTTTCAAAAGAAAAAGAGAGAGAAAGTGAGAGAGAGAGAAGAGTAAACCAATCGTCGCGCGGGGAAAAGAAAAAAGAAGCCCGAAGAAGGAATTTGTTTCGATTGGAGAACGGTGATGACGGCGGCGAAAATCCAACACCTCAATCGCGCGTTCTTTTTTCCATCTCTCATCTCTCTCTCTCTCTCTCTCAACCTCTCGTCGCATCGATTTGAGAGATGGAGAATATTACTCTCGGATGAGGTCCAATCCGCGAAAAGATGGATCTCTTCACACGCGAGAAACCAGAGAGAGAGAGAGAAAGAAAGAGAAAAGAAAGGGAAAAGAAGATAAAACAAACGCACCATGAAAATGTTGGCAATCTGATTTCTGATTTCTTGGTTGTAATAAATCAAAGCGCACGCGCTCGCCCCGGCGGCGATGAGCGTAGCCACTTTTGATTTATCGTCTTTTAAGAGAGACTGAATGAGTGTTGCGCTCATCTTCCTTTTTCTGATGTTGTTCTCTATCGTGTTGTTCCTTCTCTCTGTATTGAAGAAGGAAGTGTTCTGATGAAGTTTGTGTTTCGTTTTGGGAAAAAGAGAACTTTCCCTTCTTTTTTTTCGAGAGTGAAACCCTAAAACTGTGTCAAAATTTTGCTACCAAGCAGAAAGGCGTCTCGACACTTAAAAAGGATGGGCAAGTCTACGCGCTCTCGGAATAGCCAAGAGGAGGATTTGGCGTACGATACTCCGGAGAGGAAGAGACCGAACGTGGCGAATGACGGAGCAGCAGCAGCAGCAGCAGCAGCAACGAATGCGAGGAGAATAGATGGTGGTGCTGGTAATAGAGGTACTGTTTATTACAAATATAAATTTGAACCGTTTTGAATTCTCTCTTTTTGTCAATAGGTGGTAGGAACGTAGTTCCAAATAATAGCATAAAAGAAGACGAGGAAGAACTGATAGAAAACCAACCGGACGAACCGTACTTACCCATGTCGCAGGTGCGAGAGGATAATTTGGACGACTGTTACAATAATGAGATTCCGATGTCGCAAATGCGACAGAACCCGAATATTTTACGCGCGAATGAACCCATCGTGCAAGATTATTACACAAAGTCGGAAAGGAATAAAGGGAAAGTCGTGAACGATCCGGTACATAATCACATGTATTTTAGCGGTAAGTTGTGCGACGTGATTGATACGCCTCAGATGCAACGTTTGAGGGAGTTGAAACAGTTAGGGACGGCATATTACGTTTTTCCCGGAGCTTCGCACAACAGGTTTGAACACTCGTTGGGGACGTCGCACTTGGCGAGCAACGTGTACGAGACTTTGACGAGGTCGACGCGATCGTTGAAATGGGATGCAGAGGATAAGTTGTGCGTGCAATTAGCCGGGTTATGTCACGATTTAGGACACGGTCCGTATTCGCACGTGTTCGATAACGAGTTTTTACCGTTGAGGTTAGGCAAAGCTGAGGCGAAGAAATGGAGTCACGAGGACATGTCGTGCGACATGTTCGAGTGGTTAGTCGAGGATAACGGCGTCGACTTATCGCCGAAAATTGTCCAAAAAGTGAAAGATTTAATCAGTTCGAACGAATCTGGGTATACCGAGAACAGGTTTTTGTTCGACATCGTGGCGAATAAGAGAAACAGCGTGGACGTGGATAAGTTTGAGTACTTGATGCGAGACTCGAAAAACACGGGCATCTCCGCTTCGGTCGATATGAACCGGCTGATTTCCTTCATGAAAGTCATCGACGACGAGATTTGCTTCAAAGCGAGCGAGGTTTACAACGTGTACAGATTGTTTGATATGCGAGCAAATATGCACCACGTGGTGTACACGCATAAAAAAGCGAAAGCGGTGGAGTATATGATTGTAGACGCCATGGTCGAAGCCGACATCGGATGGAACAGTCGAATTTCACACGCCATTCGAGATCCGAGAGAATTTGTTAAATTGGACGATACGATCGTAAAACAAATCGAGTTTTCGAACGAACCAGAGTTACAAAAAGCGAGAGATATCATTAAACGATTACGGAAACGAGACTTGTACGTTTTCGTGAACGAATATACCGTCCCGGAGGAGTATTTGAGAGATTTCAAAGATGTCACGGCAGAAGATATTTCCACTTCGTACGAATCAAATAGCACTAGCAACACCATTCCAGGTGGCTTAAAACCGGAAATGATCATCGTCCACAACGTGAAGATTGATTACTCCATGAAAGACAAGGATCCAGTCTCGAGAGTGAAATTCTTTCAAGAATTGACCGATGACGAATCCTTTCACATCGACCGAGCAAAAGTCTCCTCCTTGTTGCCGACCAACTTTTTAGAACGAAAAGTCAGAGTGTACTCGAGAATTCGCGACCACGACGTGGAAGAAGCCATCGCAAAAGCGTTTTCCAATTTCCAAAGGAAAATGTACGGCGGGTGCGAAATCCAAGTGACGCCATCGAGAAGCCGTAAAAAGCGAGGCCATTCCCTCGGCCATGAAACTCGAACGACGAATGGGACCACGCCAAACGGCACTCAGCGTTCCGCGGACACGGGCGTATAATAATAATAACAACAATAATTTACCACATAGCTATTGCCGCTGCTCTTAATAGTAATACTTTGAAATACAAACAATGATTGCGTAGTGATATACATTGACCGTGAGGAATAGAGATTTAGAGCAGACGAATTCGTCTGAAAATATGAAAAAATCCGTTGAAATAGACTCATAATTTCTCACGCGCGGCAACAACAACAACACCAAGAGACCATCCTTCGAGAACATATATCTATTTGATACTCGAAAAGAGGCACTCGTGAAATCGAGATTGACGTCATGGTCGCTGCCGCGGAAGATGCGCTGCTCAACGCGGCAGCGAACGCGTCTTCGACGGGTTCGTCCCCAACGTCCGCGTTCGCAGTTTTCACGTTGACGCTTCTCATGGCATCCATGACTGGTCTCGGCTCTGTTCCGTTCTTCTTACTCCCCAAGGGCGAAAAACTTTCCCCACTGTACGCCGGGTTAGCGAACGCCATCGCGTGCGGCGTCATGCTCGCTGCATCTTTCGATATGGTTCACGAGGGTCAACCGCACGGTCCCGGCTTAGTCGTTTTTGGATTGTTCTGCGGGGCAACTTTTATTGCTTTTTTGCAGAAAATTTTACGCGCGCACGAAGACGTGTCGTTTGCGAATTTGGTCGGCGCAGATGCGCGGAAAACGTTACTCGTGGTTGGCATCATGACCGCGCACTCGTTCGGGGAAGGGTCGGGCGTCGGGGTGAGTTTTTCGGGAGTTCACGGGTGGGCGCAAGGATGTTTGGTGACGTTCGCCATCGGCGTGCATAACGTACCAGAAGGTTTAGCGGTATCGACAGTTTTGGCGAGTAAAGGCGTGAAACCGATGCAGTGCTTGTTTTGGTCTGTGTTGAGTTCATTGCCACAGACAGTTACGGCGGTGCCATCGTTCTTGTTCGTGGAGACTTTCACGAGTTTGATGCCTTTTGGGGTCGGTTTTAGTGCCGGCTGTATGATTTGGATTGTATTTGCAGAGCTGTTACCGGACGCGTTTGAAGGCGCAGAAGATGCTAGAGCGGTGGCAACGGCGGCAACAATGAGTGCGGCGGCGTTGGAAGGTTTTCGCATGGCCATGCAAAGGTTGGATAACGAAGACGGGACGTTACGAGCGCCAACGTTGAAAGACTTTGGTTTAGGAGTAGATGATGCGGGGAGCGGTGGCGGGAAGAGCACGTTTTATTTAGCGCTCGCGCCGGCGTTTATAGCCTCTTTCGCGTTGTTTACGTTACGATTTACGAATAAACGAGGGATGATGCTCGTTGAGCGTTTGTTTAGGGATAAGGTGCGAAGAAACGACGAAATAGATATTAACAACAAAAACAGTAACGGCAATATCGAAGGCGACGTGTTGAAATCATCCTCGGGAAGTAGGAAAAGCAATTTTGCGGATGGTAAAATTGGCGCAACATTAGGGGTTGCGAGCGGTGTTTTGATTGTTATGGGTTTCCGCGCGTTATTATTAACGCTCCGCGCTATTTATTACGGAGGGGTAGTGGAGATAGTGTTTGCGGTTGTTGGCGTGGTGCTGGCGAGATTAATTCTTTTGCGACTCCCGAAGCTTGTCTTCTTCGACGCTTTCTCCTCCTCTGAAGGCGCAGAAAAGAATACGACCACGACTACCACAAACAGCAGCAGTAGCCTCGCGAGCCTCGCGAATGGGTGGGATGCTATTGACGGCGCCTTTGAAGCGTTCATCGTGTCCATAACGTGTGTTTCCCTCTCCATCCTGGACGGCGTTCGGTTTGCCTCCGCCTCTGAGTCGTTAGAAAACATTCACATCGAATTTCCGGCGTGTATCCGCGCTCTTTTACGAACTGCTCCAGCGGCATTGAGTGCGTTTAGTTGCAAAGCAGGTAATGCTTCCGAACTCGCGCTGCGCGCGTCCCTCTCGGTTGGTTTTGCCTTTTTCTTCTCCACTATCGTAGCGGCGAAGTTTGTGAAAGTCTTCAAATCCGAGCAAGACTTGAACAAGCACCTGGAAGAATCGTCGGGTAAAAAGAACTTGTTCAAAATAGAGGGCTTATTGGAAGCCGCGAGTTGCTTGATGTGCGCTTACGCCTTCTCTCGAGCCTTGTGGCCGCGCGCTACCAGAGAAACCAGAAGAGGGAGCAACGACGAACAAGCCGGTTTGATGTTAGGCTTAATGTTAGGCGTGAGCGCAAACGTGGCGTTGTTTGCGTTGGGTTCAATGACGCCGTACATGGACGCGCTGTGATGCTTGTAAAGATTTATTAGTCTATTGTAGTTTTTAGCAGATCGTGTATGCGTTAAAGTAGAAGATATTTGCGGGTCGATATCCTTCGCTCTCCTTCTCTCTCTCTCTCTCTCTCTTCCAAAGGCAACCTTCTCGTTGGTCTGGCAGATTCTTTTCTCGCTTATTTTAGGTGCATAAAATTTTCCGCAACTTTGAATTATTCCCATTACACGCACACACACTATATATATACATACACATTGAACGATGACGAAGATGATGCATACGTAAGCGCATTTTACCAACAGAACGCGAGAGAATGCTTTCACGTCGTCCCCGGCTGGCGCTCGCGGTTCTCGTCGTCGTCAACGTCGTCGTCCTCTTTTTTTCGACGACGCAGGTCGTTACGTCGGCAGATATAGAAGTCAAACGGAATCCAGAAGTGCGTTTACGGCGCGGCGAACGGTTCGATGTTCTCGCGCGACAAACTTCGGATCTGAAATACGTGCTCGTCAACGATAATTGCGAGAGTTATGCGAGCGAGTCGATGCAAAGTGATGGAAACGACGACGATGCGCGAAGAATGCCTGCGGATTATGGAACGACGACGAGAAACGCTTTGTTGCGGAGCGCTCGTTCGCGGACGAAAAGAGTCTCTTCTTCGAATACTGCTGGTACTGGTGCGACGTGGAGGAGAAGAGTGGCGCGCGATTACGATGGTGATGATGATGATGATATTAATGACACGCGTTTGTTCCTGGTGACGCTGGTGGGGGAATCGTCGTCAAGAGCGTGGCGGGATTTGGATACAGCTTTACGAAAACACGGAGGAGGATTGATAGCTCCGATACCGGAACAATCATTTTTAGCGTTTGGACCACCTTTGGCGGCTTCAGTTGCGGAATGCTTTCAAATGAGTGCAATAAAGGTGGTCGTTAACGAGTGGCCGAAAGTGAGTGCGACCTCTTTTGCGTTTGAGAGCGTTTGCGCAAAAACCATGTGCGAATCGTTCGAAGCTACGGTTGCGCCGCCACTGTTTTTCGATGCGAGAGGACGAATTGCACGAGAAGACAGCTTTTCGTTCGCCCAGCTCGTGGCAGCAGAATTGAGCGATACTTTAAAGGTGTGGAACGCATCGACCTCCTATTGTCGATCGTCAGATACGGACGGCGTAAAAATATCATGTTCTTTCGGCAGAGACGTATCGGGAGGAGAACGCGAGAGGATCTTCTCGAGCATATTGAAACACAACGCTGTGGTTTATATTCACGAAACGCTCCCAATCGTCACGCATAATTATAACACGCAATCGTTAGTACAGGGAGGTCAAGGACTTGGAAGTTATAGTCGATGCCCATTATGGAAACTCGGTTTGACAGGCACGAATCAAGTTGTCGCGATGACCGATACTGGCATAGACAAATATAATTGCCATTTTAGTGATGTAAAAACTGTAAATGCCAACGCAACGACATTTTCAAAAATTATCGACCTGCGTTCGTTGAGTGATAGTCAAGATATGGTAGATGATAGTACTGGTCACGGTACGAGGGTCGCTGGAGTGTTTTTTGGGTCGTCTGGATCATTTTATTGGAACAAGCAATACGACGGAGTGGCGAAAAACGCGCGCGTTGCATTTACAGATATTGGCTACGTAGATACCGACGAATCGAAAGTCTTGGTGAGTTTGGCCAATGTGTCGAGGTCAACTTTGTATGAGTATCCAAGCGATACTTTTTCCGCTCGCGTGCATTCAAATAGTTGGGGTATTACAGGTTCGTATTCGTACGAATCGAGTGAGTATGAAGTCGACCTGTTTTTGAATGAAAATCAAGAGAATGTTGTCGTCTTTTCCGCAGGAAACATGGGAGGATACTGCACGCTTTGCAAAGCACGCAATAGCATAACGAGGCCAGCGAATGCGAAGAATGTCATTTCCGTCGGCGCTACAAAAAGCGTGAAATCGTCGAGTCCCTCACAGTCGCAATACGCGGTCAAGATAGAATTAGGGGATGGTTACGAGCACTGGGCTCACGCAAATATGCGCGGCATGGCAAGCATCAATAGGAACTATTCGTCAACCGATTCGCACCGAGTAATTACGGTGGGAAATCCAGAAAATGGGTGCGCGACGTTGCCAAGCGCGAGCGATTCGAATGAAATTATTCTCTTAAAGTCAGACGTAAGTTCGTGTACGCACTCAGAGCGATTGAAAAACGCAGAGACTGCCGGATACTATGGTGCGCTCGTTTACGCGAACGAAACGAAAGCGCGTCTGGCATCTATGATAGATGATCAAACATCGACTAATTTTTTGTCAGCGTTCATTCCTATGAAGGATGGTCTACTTTTACGCGCACTCATCGAGAAAGGAGATTCAAATGCTAACGACGTGTTTCCGGCGTTGACGATCAAAATAACCATATTAAAAGCTTCGAGTGACAATCAGTACGAGCACGTGTCAAGTTTTTCGAGCGCGGGGCCTACGGACGATGGACGAATCGCGCCTTTACTCGTAGCACCTGGTCAAGATATTCAATCAACAGATGTGAACACCACAAACACGGCTTCTGTCGTGCATTGCAAAGTGACGCAGTTAATTTCCGGAACGTCGTACGCTGCGCCCGCGGTTTCCGGGTCACTTGCAATTGTTAGGCAATATTTCACCGATGGTTACTATCCTTCTGGAGAAAAAATATCGGAAAACGCGTTGACGAATGTCACCGGTATGTTATTAAAGGCAGTGCTGATTAACGGAGCAAGACAACTTGAAGGTTTTGATACCTTGGATAATACTCCGTTGGAATCGGCACCTTCGATGAAAGCCGGTTTCGGGCGCGTGGATTTGGCAAACTCTTTGAAGCTAAAAGATATCGACTCGAACGTGCAAACCCCGACGAACATGTTCGTGATGGACGATTCTGGTTCGGCGTTCACGGAAGTAACGACATCATATGGCGCATGCTTGTTAATGTCAGAAGATTCCACGGAAACGTTAGCGATGACGCTGACTTGGTACGACGAACCGTCTATTTCTGGGTCGGATGGATCACTAATCAACGATCTCGATATTACGCTATATTATTCGGCAGATATGTCGGGTGAGTTTGAAGTGATTGCACCACTTTATCGCGATTCTCTGAACACGGTGGAGAAAATTGTGTGGTCGTATCCAAAAAGGGGTTTGTACTATGCAAAAATCAGCGCCTTGTCGCTCGTTAATGACCAAAGCTTTGCGTTTGTTGCTACCGGAAGCTTTGCAAAGGCTGAAGCAGTGCACGATATTTCTTCCTGTACACCACCGCCTCCCCCTCCTTCTCCACCTCCTCTCCCTCCTCCATTACCACCACCTTATCCGCCTCCTAGTCCACCATCGCCGCCGCCGTCGCCGTCTCCTAGTCCTCCGCCAATGCCTCCTTCTCCGCCTCCTTCTCCACCTCCTCCTTTTCCGCCTCCTTCTCCACCTCCTTCTCCGCCTCCACCGCCTCCTTCACAAGCCGCGGTGAAAGCGGATGTGCAGTTGATTGGATATTCCGCCGCTACGTTTGGATCTGCTCAGCAGGAACATTTTAAAGAAGGTGTAGCGACGTACTTGGATGTATCCCAGCAAGCTATCACGATCACAAACGTGACTGACGTACCAGCGTCATTGATGAAGCGCCGCCGAAACCTTTCCGCATCCGTGAGCGCCGTGAAAGTCGAGTTCACCGTAGAAGCGATGACTTTTGAAGACACCACCTCAATATTATCGAAACTTCTCAGTGGGACATCGTCGGATGAAATGACGGTAACACTTCAAGCGGTGAGTTTAGATATCTCTGCAGTGGTCGTTTCCACGGCATCAGTGAAAATACTTGCGCCACCGCCGGCGCCTCCACCGGTGTCTCCGGGAGGCGAGCAATTCATGTCCACCGCCTCGTGTGCGTCAGTAAAAATTAGAATTCAATTTTTTGTTTTCATGTTTGTATTTTTAACCTTAGCTTACTAGAAGTTGTTCACTTAGCGCGTTTATGTATTGTAAAAAATATCTATCGTCTATGTTCTACTATAGTCGGAATCACACGAGACTCGTTGCTGCCGTCGTCATCGTCGTCTGGGTACCAAATACCTGGATCTCTCGTTGCTCCCCAACGTGCATTACTCACCGGAGGTTGAGTTGGTATTGCCCTGAGAAATTGGGGATCGGCATCTGTCGGGGAGGTAGTGCTTGTATATGGATCGCGCAGACTTGCCGGTGCTTCCGGAGAGAATGGTTGCATGTGTGGCATAGCGCGCGTTCTTTGTAGCTCTGCGTCCTCCTCATCCGTCAACTGCCATACTTCGAACATTTGTCGTGAACCGTGTCCTGGTAAACTCCGATGAACCGCAACAGGAACGCCGACGTTTGCTTGACTCTCAAGACGTTTGGCCTCTGGTGAGCAGCATCGGGCAATTCTGCGCCTAAAGCAACAGATCAGGAATACAAATACAACAGAAAGTACTGCTCCAGCTATAGCTGCGGGACTTGCAGATTTAGCAACATCAGCGAGTGTTAACGGAGCTGGTCCAGGCGATGGCGGTGGAGGCGGCGACGGATTTGGAGGAGGGTAACTATACGTCAAGTCCCAGTTTATATCTGCTTTTACAGTATCAACAACATCGTGATACGAAGTTTTCGAAGAACTTGCACTCGCTAAAGGTCCAGTAGAGCTTAGCGAAACCTCTCCACTGTGCGACAACTCTTCAATTTCGGAAAGTAAAGATGGTGACTGTGACACCGTCGCAACCGCTGCGATACTTGCCAAGAAATCATCGATCGGCGCGCCATTAGCAATAGAATCTTTCAATTCTAAAAGTACCGATGCGGCATTTGCTACTGCCGCTGACATTGTCGCAACACCTTGCAACACTTCCGAGCCATCATACTCTGTATTTCGAGCATTCCGCGCGACATCCAACACATCTGTAACAACATCCGCAACGACTGCCGCGTTGTCAAAGTCTAACAAATCAGTTCTCATCAGCTCGTTTAGTCGCCGACGAGTACTCATCGCCTTGTTCTTTTCAATGCGTTCATATTGTGTAATCACACGTTCCGCAATTGCCTTGACGGTGTATGCCTCGCACGTAGACAAAGCTACGTTGGACTTTAAGCCACAAATAATTCTCGCAGTCGAAGCAATCAAATTCGCCAAATTCACGTTTGTTGTGGAAACCTGCACGTATTCTTCAATAACGTCATTTTGCGCTTCAGCTAAAGAATCTGTATCGAGCAAGTCCACTTTCGTATGATCCCATCCAAACGCAATCTTCATTTGGTCATAAGCAGATACTCGGGGATAGCTACCAATTTTTGACATCATAGCAACGAGAATTGTTGAAAGCGGCGATAGCATCGTTGCGCCTGGAGGTGCTTTCAATACTAAAAGTGCACTTGTTTGCCTCGTAAAGGCATCCAAACACGACGCACTACTTGTATCTGCCATCAATATCGTCGTCGCAACCGAATAACTCACCGTTGGGGAGATCGTGAAAGCACCAAACTCGTCTGTAGTTGTTCGCGGATCGATAACCAAATCCCGTTGTCCATTCTGATTTGTATCGAGATACACGGTGCACTTCGAGAGATACCCGCTGGCATACGCGCGACCCGAAATTTGCGCGAGTGGCGGCGGCGGAGAGGGTGATGGCTTTGCAGAGTCTGGCGGTGGACTTGGCGGAGGTGACGGTTTCGGACTTGGTGGCGGGGGTGACGGTGGTGGTGGAGGAGGCGAAGGCGGTGGAGACGGGGGACTCGAGGGAGGTGGGGACGGTGGTGGCGGTGGATTATCCAGAGCACAACTGCGATAGGTTTTGTCTTCCAAATGTGTAAACGTCCCCGTAGCAACGATGGCATACTTTTGAGAGCTCCCAATGCCCGAGCCAAAGTTTCCATATTTTTTCACTTTGACCCAATACCTACCCTGCTGAGGATTTGAATGTATAATTCTTTCGACGTTATTCGTGTGGTCTTCTAAACCATCGAGAGGAAGGATTTTGGACATACCCACAAAGTTTGTTCCAAAGTGCAACTCTAAATCGAGATCATTCACGAGTCGCTCGTCAGCGACGTCGGCCCAAACTAAGGTCACGCGGAGCTCAAACTTAGCGTCGTAGGGGTTCACCTCTAAACAAAAACCATCCTCGTAATCATTCGATGCAGACAATATCTTATCATCGTGGATGTACATGACCTTCGGGGATTCCGGTATATCGTCAAAGTGAAGAGAATTCGTGAGATTGAGTCTTCCCCAACCTTGCTTGAATGAAGGAGGTTGCTCCAACGGTTCTTGATACTCTTCGTCGATACCAGTCATGGCGGTTGCTCCGTTGATAACAACAGCTTTCATGAGCGATCCAGACGGTGAATAACTCGCGCCTGATCCCGCAGTCCCTCCTGGGTAGTATCCTTTCTCAAAGTATTCTTGCACAAGCGCTGTCCCGCCAGCCGCTATCGGGCATGCCATTGAAGTTCCAGACATTGTAGCAAACCCACACACGGCGTTTACCGCAGCCGATTTAATGTTGTCTCCCGGCGTAATAATATCTGGTTTGATTCGCAAAGCGTCGTTATCCGGTCCAAAGGGTCCCGAGGAAGAGAAGGAGGCTACATCTTCGAATCCTAAATCCATGTTTGTCCTCGTGTACCTCGAAAATGTAACTTTGATACCAGCAGAACGCTCTGACAATGCCTTCAAGATCAGCCCATCGCGATACGTGATGAATCCAACTGCAGCCGATTTGAAAGGTTGAGGATAAGCAGTCTCATCTCGACCCATGTGGATTTTATATCCGTTTTGTAAAGCGGTATCGTACTCGTAATTGTAAATCAGTATACCTTTTGCGCCAGCAGTGTACGCATTGCGCGCCTTGAGTTCAAAAGTGCATGTCCCGCGTTTTATGAGCACGATTCCATCCGTGTACACGGCGTTGCTCAGCGCAGAGCAACCATCCTCTGGTGTTGCGTGGATAACAGAACGAGCTATAGTTGCATACCCTTTTGAAGTGCTGTCCCAATCCGAACCGAAATCCGCTGCTTGAAGTACAATAATTTTCAAATGCGAAAAATGAGTATCGCTGGCAATATTTACGTTGTAGTATTCCGTGCCAGCGGCTAAATTCGAAGCAGAAGAACTCGGAGAGTTGGATGCACCGATTGACAGTATATTTTTCGCTCCCGCTGGCGTCGTGACCGTACCCAAACCGGAATAACCGTCGTTTCCTCCGGCAAAAAACGGGAGAAATTTCGGCATATTTCGAGCGTATTGATCTATTTGTGTCGTTTCACTTTCGTACTCGTAGACATCGTAACCCCAACTATCTGAATGTATTCTCGCTCCAGCATCGTAAGCGACTTGATAATACGACGACCCCATGTTTGGCGTCGCTGACATGTAAACATCTCCCAAAGAATCCGTGTAAGCGAGATCAAAAAATGCAATTTGGGCTGAGGTTGCCATCCCGTCATAAAAAGCGGTATTGATGGTCGAGTACCCCGCGACTGAACCGGCCACGTGCGTACCATGACCATCTTCGTCCTCTCCGTTTCCATATTCTGTGATGTAATGCTTAAACTTGCTATTCCCCGCGAGATAACAACTGTTTCGATCCGCTCCGGTATCGCCAACACCAACGATGATCGAATCCCCGAGCAAATCGCCTTTACTCCAAATAGGGGTTGCCACCATCGTTTCAATTCCACTTTTCCAAATCGAACCTTGAATTATACCCTTTGCGTTCATGTTTGATTTCTTTCTAGCATACATCGGTGCTACTCGCACTGTAAATGGAAGTGCGGCTATAAATCTTGCGGCGTCGGCTAATTGATTGGTGGGGATATTTCGCAAGTTGAAAAAAGCACCATCCGGATCAAAGACGACATTGCGTCTACTATGTTTCACTCCCATGGTAACGTTTGGCCCGAGCTCGTGAGACTCGTCATCGACTAAAACATTAATTCCCTTTTCGATCAAGACTGCTATCACTTCCTCGCTGGCATATTTTGAAAATACTTTGTCGTCCGTGGCATTACCTAAACGCGTAACGTCGACGCGCAAGGAATTGACGCTTTCACCGATTCTATTGTCCCTCGTTTCCAAGCCAACTTCCTTGAAAAGTGACTTCAGACGCTCTGTACTGACTGAAATTTCTTCCAACTCTTCGCTCGTACTCGCTCTCTCAGTCTCCACTTCGACGATTGTATCGATAATGTCAAACGAGGCGTCTAAACTAAGCTCTGGCGTCCAGGCGTCGACCCACGCTGCGAGTTTTGAAACTTCAAAAGCCGCTTCCGCAGGTCCGAACGCGAGGTATCCACCATTTTTACCACCCACAATAAGTGGAAATCCATTCGAATCTTTCAGGAATCCACCTCTATTTTTACGCAAGATTTGTTCCGCTCTCGACGTATCTGTTTCTCCTTCTTCTAAAACGACGTAAAACTGCTGCGATGCAGTTGCGTCTTCGTTCACGGCGTTGAAGTAATCCTTCATTCTTCCACCAACTCCTCCGTCACTGCGTTTTCGCCTCGATCGCTTCGATGAAATTTCATCAGCGTACTCCTTCGGCTCTCTCGCAAATG
>Ga0255753_1000412_pt1 | contig 56104 bp, 13 predicted proteins | sample 041ome_10_FD_179953 | JGI IMG/M metagenome (GOLD analysis project Ga0255753, IMG submission 179953) | Coastal salt marsh microbial communities from the Groves Creek Marsh, Skidaway Island, Georgia - 041412US metaG (version 2) | ecosystem: Environmental > Aquatic > Marine > Intertidal zone > Salt...
GAGGACTTTAAGATTTTTTTGTCCTCACCAGAAACAAAGACAGTCATTTTCGATGCAATTTCGGCAATATTGCCGAAATCATTGAACATGAAGGACTTCCAGAAATTAATGGACACCAGTGCTGTTAAAAAACTACTGCCTCTGGTTCAAGGCGACATCGACGTGAAAGATTTCACAGGTGAGGACTTTGTAGACCTTCTGACGTTCGATTTCGAATACTGCGAATCAGATGATAAGAACGAATGTAAAACGGTCAGCATCAAGAGCTTCGTGATTGAAAAAGCGCAAGACATTTTGCCGGATGGTATTGATGCCGAAATGGTCTGGGAGATGTTCTCTTCCGCGGAAGTGCAAGCGTTGCTGGCGCTGTTTAAAAATCCAAAGGACTTCAGAGCCGAAGACGTTACGAATCTATTGAGAAACGAAGATATCAGACAAGCTCTCATGGACATGGTGCAAGAAATTCTCCCAGATGGCATCGACTTACCAAAAGCGGAGGAGATTTTGGCCTCTAAAGAAGTGCAGGAATTTCTTCCTTTGCTGACAAAGCCAGAAGACATCTCTCTGGAAGACTTCAAAAAGCTCTTGAATAACGAGAGCATCAGAGCGATGTTGTTCTCTCAGGTGGAAACTTTTTTACCCGAGGGATGGACTGTTGCGAGGATTGAGGAGCTACTGAAAAAGGAGGCTGTGCAAACCATACTGTCTCTGTTCAAGGACCCGAGTGACTTTGGCATCGACGATCTGAGGACAGTCATGAGTGACAAGGGTATCCACGAGGCTTTAGAGGAGCAAGTGCAGAAAATCTTCCCAGATCTCACTATTGACATGGTGAAAAATTTTATACATTCAGATACCGTGCAAGCGATCATGCCGCTGTTCAAGAATCCGAAAGACTTCACCGTCGACGATTTGAAGGACATACTCTCTTTAGATGAAGTGAAAGGTTTCATCATCGATCAAATCCAGCGATTGTTGCCGGATGGTTGGGACTTGAAGGAAGCGGAAAAGCTGTTGGACAACGAAGCGGTCAAACCTTTCTTGTCTTTGATGAACAATCCGAAGGATATCAAGCTGGACGATGTAAAGGCGTTGCTGATGAATGAAGACGTGCAAGACGTGCTGTTGGATCAAGTCATAAAATTGATCGATCGCTTCTTTGGCGAAGCGGCGGAGAAGAGTGGTTCGCTCGGACATGACGAAAAAAGTCCACCACTTCACTTGCACGGCAAACGCGCGAGTCTGGGTGAAGGGGAAGCGGGTGGCATCGCTGACTTTTTGAAGTCTGGTGTCATAAAAAGCATCATCCCGATTGTGTCGGACCCATCCAAGATCAACGGAGAGGATGTGAAGCAATTCGTCGGGAATAAAGATGTTCAAAAAGTATTGTTTTCACAGATAGAACATCAGTTACCTGCAGGTGTCACGATAGAAACGGCGGAGTTGCTTTTACAATCGGGCGAAGCCCTTACAAAATTGCTCTCAGACCCGTCCTCGTTGACAAAGGACGAAGCACTGCAACTTTGGGACTTGGTGAGTTCGATGGAAGTGTCAGAAAGTGGGACCGAAGCGAAACAACTTCTAGATGCTATCAAAGGAGGGAAGAAAATGACAGTAAAGAAAACCAAATCAGGTGGCGACACTGACTTTTCTGTCGCAGAGGCTTTTGGCGTTGGAGCCGACGCTGATGAGTATGAAAAGACCTGCCAGGTAAAATGCGACAAGGAGAAAGGCTGCAGTCCCAGTTCTTCCATCCACGAATGCAAAAAGTGCTACAAAACGTGCAAAGGGATGGCATCTACCGTCAAAACGATAAATTTGGTTGTAAGTAATTACGAAGATCACATCAAGCCCCTTTGCAAGAAGTTTGGTTTCGACCCGGACGCATGGTTTGAAGATCAGACACCGGAAAAGGATAGGGCAAGACCGCACCATGAACGCTGGGAGCCTCAACCTCAGTACGGTTTATCAAGCTATGACGTTCAAGATGCCTTGTACTCAGGAGGCGCAAATGTTTTTAAATCAACGGAAAATTCACACTCGTACGGCATATTTAGTAGAGGTATGAATCTGATTAGTGAGTCTGATATGATCACTCATTCTGGATTAGACATTAATTCCGGCTTCAATACGAAGGGGTATGCAGATGACTTCATTGATGCCTCAATGTTTGGGTCGCAAGCAAAGTTCTCATTCAGAGGTGGCAATGATATCGATCCCTGGAGAGATCCCATGCCTAGTGGGAAGAGCCAAGATATTTACCTGACGTTTTCAGGCGGCGGTCACGTGTTGGAGTTCACCTCGAGCATTGAAGATCGCATCGACGGCATGGGATACGGCTGGAATTTCAAGGCGGACGCCGAAGCGAAGACAGACGTGTGGATGGAGTATGAGATCATGATTAAAGAAGGTGCAATGGACCAAACGACGTTGTATGGGAAAAATGCCGGCATCGAGCATGTCATGACGTGGGCGAAATATGGAGAGCTTTCGACCACGTACTCTCTCGGTGATCCTGATCCGTTTGATAAGTTTGTCATCAAAGTTGCCACAGATAAGCGTTTCGGCACGCCCATGTTCAAAACTATTGGCGGCGCTTCGAGGTGCCCGGCAGAACCGAACACGATGTGGAGAGAATCTGGGATTATTTTAACGACTCAGGCTTCCGCTGGTGTGAACAATAAATTCGTTTCCCCTCAGTCCTCGGCACTTTTCGATGTTGTCATCACGAACGAATCGCCGTACCGAGAAACGGTTAACTATGGTCTCATGGTCATGCGCGGTGAGCAATACACGGGTGATTTTGGGGGCAACATGCTCGACCTTAAATTCAGAATTAACGGCGTTTACGTTCGTCCCTTCGGTGAACTGTTACCGTTACGGAACATTGAATCTGTTGACAATAAGGGTAATCTCAAATACACGCGTTTGGCTCTTGAAATTGAGAGAGGCCGATTTGGCGACGAGTACACGAGCATTGGCCTGAAGTTGTTATCCGAGTGCGAGTTTGATTTCGCCAGGAACATGGCGCTTTACCGCGAACCGTTGGCTTCAAATAATGCATTCCTAGGTGATTTCAAGTGGGAGCGCGAATGCCCCAAGGTTGACTGGGACGTCACCACGTACAACAGATTCTTACACTACACCGCGAGCAACAACACCGGTTCCTACATAAACATGACGCTGTTGAATCCAGATCCTCTCAATTTGTGGTCCAAAGACTACAAAGAAGGTGATACAAAGAAAACGAATCATTTGGTTCATCCTCACTTGGAATTTGTAAGAATTCAGTGGAGAACGTTGGGCAAAGGCGAATGGATAAACGCGTGGAGGATGGTCGGAAACGATGCAAACATTTGGAAAAATGATGTCGAAGACGTCGATGTCCAATGCGAGTCAGCCCGCGGTCAAGGATGTTCTTTCAAGTGGAACATTGAGCGTCAATACTTCTTAAACGGACTAAAAGATGGCGAATATGAGATAAGGGCGAAAGCGTTCTGCTCTGGCTACGACTCGTTTGCGCCTATGGAAGTGAAAGGGTCTGAAACGGCGGAGAATCTGAACCTTGTGGTTGACGTTGTCGCCCCCTTCGCACTTGAAACGTCGACCTTAGATCATACCTTTAGAATTGAGTATTCTGAACCAATCGTTTGTCCGCAACTCTCTGTGGAACGCATGACGTATGAAATTACGCAAGTTCAGACGTGCGCAGGCGACAAGGTCGCAAGTGGCGACGTCGCGGTCAAAGATGTTTATTATAAATATACGTTTGTCTGCCTGACGGAGAAAGACTCTCTGGCCATAAAGTTCCCGCCAGAAGCAGGCGGACTTTATGAAGTGACAGTCAATGCCGATGAGAACGGTCCAAAGATTGTGGACATCGGAGGCAACACAGTTCAAAAACAAACGTTTTCCACCACGATTGGTTGCAGCAATACGGGTTATCGCGAAGTCATAAAGAGCAGCAGTGCCAGGTCGGACATGGGCATGGCATCGGCTAGGACAGAAAAGAAGCACGAGTTGAAGTCTTCGACTCTCAAAGAGCATAAAAAAACGCTCGCATCTAGTCTTGGCGAAGTGAAGATGAAGGTTCCTGCTCATTCTCCGTGGTTCGTTTCGACGTCGACGATATTTGTTGCAGTTGTCATCGCGACGCTTTCCCTGTACACCGTCAGGTTGGCGCGAAAACTCCGCATCGCTGAAGCCAAGGATATGAGCGAAGGCGACAGCATGTTACGTGGCATTGAAAATTTGCCGGAAAAAATGCATCATTACTCGTACGGCGCCATTTTATAAAATAGATATAACGTTGTAGCACACGCAAATACTAAATACTACTAGGTTGTTCGTCTGTGGTGAGGGAGTTCGTTGTAATAAAGAATTGTAATTTCCTTTAAAAATAAATATCTTCATTTACCCACAGTTCACTGGGGTTTCTTTGATTCTTTCTCTACCTTTACACAGTAAGAGATTCTCTCTTCTATAACAGCACACTAAACACTATCTTTTACGCATATTTCACGCACGTATAAATCAATTCTATGGACATTTTATTAACAAAACAAGTTATCGTCGGCGACATTAAACGAGGTGGCGAAACTTGTCGCATCGTTCAGCTGAAGGTGATGCCGATGGCGACCGCCTCTTCTGGCCCACTCGTTCAACGCGGTTTCGTCTACAGACCGTAACATTTTGCACCATTCATCATCATCTCTATCCAAGAAGTTCTCTCGCAAAACATCCAATACGTTTTTTAAAGCGCGTGCGTCGATGATATCGTCGGCAGTTCCTGAAAACGAGCGCTCGTCCGGGCACGTGAGCAAGGCTATTTTTGTTCTCGGCGGCTTCTCGGCGCTCGTCATTTGATTCAAGCGGTTGAACAAAGCCGCCTCGGTACCGACGACTGCCCGGCCTACTGATAATGGTTTCTTTTTGGAGCAATCCGGCGTTGCATTAGAACTAGCAATAGCTTTATACGCCTCGTTTCCTACGTATTGCACCGCAAAGCGAGTGCTACTACCGAAACTATTTTCGTCCACGTCGGTATCGTCGGCGTAGGAAGAAACGAACGACGTGACGACGAACACTTTTCGTGGCGAAATCAACCTTTCACTTAACTCCGGAAAGAGGCATTTTACCACCGTTTCCGCCCATCTCGTCGCGTTTTCCACGGGCACGTCGTACTTGCATCTCACGAGCGCAATTCTCCTTTCTTCTTGATAAAAGATGTCGCAGGTTCTGTTCCTCTGGCCGTCAAAGTTGTCGCTCAAAAAGTCGTTCCGTTCGCCCACGCCGGACGTTTTCACCTGGCCAATCTTTTCGAACTTCTGAAGAGATAAAATCTCCTCGCATATCGTCAGAGGGATTCGGCTGTTCGAGAAGAACGCCATCGTTTCAACGAGTATCGGTCGCAGTTGTCTTTCTTTCTCGATGAAAAGAAAAGCAAAGGAGGAAGACGAGGAGGAAGAGGACGTCTCGTCGTTTCCATTTTCTTCACTGTCGCCACTATCAACGTCTTCATCGTCATCACCACTCAATCTCCGTCTCGATCGTTCTTTCTCGCACGCCCTCTCCTCTTCTTCGTTTTCGTTCGTGCGTTCGAAGACGTCTTCCTCGATTGGGTTCGTCAACAACATGTTGATGCTGTTTGTTTGACGCTATCTTAGATACTAACACGAGCAGAAGAGACCAGAGACCAAATTTTTTTGCCGAAGTCGTTGGGGAGTTTCTCGCAAATTTTTTATTTAGGGTTTTTAGAGAAAATACTTACTAAGAAACGTAAACCCTAAGTTGCATAAAATCAAGTTTTCGTGGCCCAGTGGTTAAGGCATCTCGTTTACACCGAGAGGATCGGGAGTTCAAATCTCCCCGAGAACAAGAACTTTTCTTTTTGCGCGATGTAACTTCATTTATGCCAGCTTTATCCATATCACTAGTGTATAATTTTCTATAATCAGGCTATGAAATCGTTGAACGGATCGTACGTTGAACTCCCGTCTTCGTCTAACAAGTTAAGCTGCCTCAAGCGGCGCTCTTGGTAATACTCCAAGCGATCCACTGATGCCCGAATGGTTTCGAAATAACGCAATGTGTTTCTGAGTGCTTTTTTTTCGCCCAACAGAACTCGAATGGAGAGTAACTTCTCGTCGGAAATGTCCGAGTTCGATAACATGTCTTCGTCTTGTTCGATGCTTGTTTGATATTGCAACAACGCGTCTTTACATCCCATAATCATCGTTTCGCAAGCTTGCGTTTCGTTTTCTTTCGAGACGGGCTCGGAAATTAACTCCCAGCAGTTGTTTCGAAATAGAGCCTCTAACAAAAAAGCGTCCGTACCTTGGATGTTTAACAATCTGCTGAACACGCGCAAGTTTGGATCTGGATCTTCGTACGCTTTTAAATAAAACGTCGGATCGTCGCCACCACCTATGACTTGTTGACTCACGTCGCAAATGTCGATTTTATCGTCTCTGTTTGGGTCGTTTTCTGGAATGGGTATGCGTAACTCGTACCCACCGTTTCGTTCCACCGGATCGACAAAGCCGAAATCGACGCAAGTTTTGCCATCCAAAGGACGCTCATCGAAATTGATGGAAGCGTAGTAATCCATAAAAATTTCCTCCCCTGGTTGAATGGTATCTTTTTGTGCTCGAAACGAGGCAAACTTGGTGTTGTTGTTCTTGCCGCCAGCGCTTTTGCTACTACTACTACTACTGCTACTATTCCCCTCCTTCTTTCCACCGAATAAGTTTGTGAAAGCCGCCACAGGCGAACCCAGCACGCCGTCGTCCATACCTGCCTCGTAAACTTGCCAATCGGGTTTCTTCTTCTTACCACCAAAATCGTTTTCCGAGTATCTCGCCTTGTGATTCAGCATGTCCAACCCGGGAACTAAGGCAACTTCCGATCCGTCTCTCATGGGCTGTTGCGCTCGCGATCGTAAAATGCCAAACGCCCACATGAACGCATCTTCTGGTACATCATCGCTGATTAAATTCAACGACTCGTATGTCCCACGAACGTACGAATCGTACCCAGCCGCATCCTCCAGGAGTTGCGATCCGGCGAGCGCGTTCACATCCTCCGTCGACCAAAACAAAGGTGACTCTAACATCGTTGCTTCGCGTAAATAACTCAAATAAGGCGCGTAAAATGAACTTTCACCTTTGTCGAGTTCGCACACCAAAAACACTGAAAGCTCCACCCACGCCGGCACGTCTTCACCCTCTGCTGCCAGACGTTTTAAAATCTTCCCGCACTTCCCGTCCGTATCTTCTCTCGCTTTCTTTGCCGTCATCCACACCGAATCGCCTACTTTTAATATCGAGTCGTTTTTTTTTATCACAGAATTAGCGCTATCGCCGCTGTTGTTATTCAAGCGGCGACTGAAGATACCGCACGTGTTCTTGCGAATCAAAACGTTTCTCGCGTTATCTTCCCTCATAGAGCTAAACCCAAACTCGCACTTTTCATTCAGCTCCGAACCGTTCTCTCGAAGCCACCTCTCCAAACTCGCTAATTTCTCCACCAATTTATCCTTCTCTATGTATTTGCTGCCGTCACCGCTGGTGTTGTTGTCCGCGCTGTTGTCGACGTTAACGTCATTGTCATCGCTCGCTCCCGCTGTCAATGCTCGAGGGTGTTGTTGCTGTATTTTCCTCCACCGATTTATTTTTTTCCTTCTCTCTTCCTGGTGGTGGTGATGGAAGTGGGAGGTCGTCGTCGTCATCTTCAAAATCATCTTCTTCGCCGCTCGCGAGGACGAAGAAGAAGCAGAAGAAGAAGAAGAAGAAGAAGTCGCGAACGAGGACGAGAGTAGAAAAGAGCACGCCATTTTTCCTTTCGATTGGATCAAGAGGAAGATTTACTACAGGCAAAAGTGTAAGTGTGTTTGTGGAGGCGTTTTGTCTCCAGAATATCCGATATCCGGATATCCGCGACTGCCAAAAAAAAAATGAAAAAAAAAATATCAGCCAGCGCGGAGCCTGTTTGGGATGTCGAGATGAGCGCGCGGCCGCCCATCCTCTTCTCACTTCTCTTGTCTTTCTCTTCGAGACTCTTCAATTTTTAACGAAACCGGGCGCACAGGATGTCGGCGTATTTCGCCGAAAAGGGAGGGCACAACGAGAAGTGGAGAGGGAGAAGGAAGGAGAAAGAGTTCGATTACGACGAGGATACGTTTCCGGAGGAGGAGGAGGAGGAAAACGAGGAGGAAAAGGAGGAACGACAACACAGTTACGCAGATTCTGCTCGTATACATTCGACCACGACGACGACGACGACGACCCGGACAACGAGAGAAAGAGGAGGACGCGCAACTCCCTCCTTAACCTCCTCTCGTTATTCTCATCATCATCATCATCATCATCATCACTCCGATTCTTTTCCTCGTGTGAGAGAGATTTTGTGGGATGCTTCTCCGGAAAAGACGGAGACGACGGTGGTCTGGTCCAGCGACGTCGGGCCGACGATGCTTCAGTTTTTGGAGGAGGGAGGTAGGCGCAATTTGGCGCAAAGGATTATCGAAAAATCACAATCGTCTTCGGCGTATCTCTACGCGAGATACGACAGCGGCAGCAACAGTAATAGCAACAATAGCTCCGGCATAGTGACGATTAGCAGCAGTAGCAGTAAAAAAAGTAATGAGAGCAGAAGGAATTATAGTTGCGAGAGACGAGTACCGCTGGACGCCTCGTTCCTACGCAGCAAGAGAGGAAGTCAAGAAGGGAAGAGATGCGGAAGAATAGCATCGCAATTTGCGTGGGGGAGTACTTTTACGAGCGTGAGACAGTCGTTTCATGCGAAATGCGATGCGATGCCTTCAATCGGCAACGAGGAAGAGGAAGAGGAAGAAATGGACAATGATGAAGATCAAGATGAACCATGGACGCCACTAGACATGTGGCCGATGCGAATAGGAGCCGTCGTCGAGCAGTTTGACGATGTAAAAAGTGAGCAAAACTCTCTGTCGTGGAAGGTTCATCTCACCGTAGCCTTTGAGATGCCTTCGTGCGCTTTTCGGTTCGCACCTATTCGGCCGTTGCGTGTCTCCAGGGAATTTTCAACATCCTCTCGAGTTATTTCCGCGTTGTTCGATGATGACGACGACTATCGGAACGGTAACCGTAATAGCACAAAGAAAGGTTCTTCATCTCTGTCTTCAACTAAGACGGACGTGACGACGGGATTTCTCACGCTCGATCGAGCTCGCCGGTTGTGCTTTCTCAAAACAAACTCATCGAGAGTGTATAACTCTGAAACACCTTTGGTTGGTGTTTGGGTCCATCGTTGCGATGATGATGCTCGCGGTAGTGATGCATTTTTACGTTCGAGCGAAGTTTGGGCTGCGTGTTTGCGTTACGCCTCGAATTCTGTGTTGAGGAAAGTTTCTCAAAACGGCAGTTTTCTAGTCTGCATTGTGAACGGCAGAAGAAAAGTTGGAGGTTGCGAAGGAAAGAATGCATTCACGGCAGCGCCGCAGCTCGAATGTTACGATTGTATCGCCACGCAAGGAAAAGAACCTTTCGTTCCGCATCAAATTGACGTCATCTTAAATACAAATGCGGATGATTTGAACTCAGCGGATGCCTTTGTTCTTGGCGTGGTGAAAGAAATCGACCGCACCTCGATTGCTTTTAAGTTTGATCGGAGCAACGATAACAAAACTGGCAAAGAGGACAGAGAGGAAGAGGGAAAAGAAGAAGAAGAAGAAGAGAACGATATCGACGACGACGACGGCGATGGCCATGAAATTGATGACATTATTGGGTACAAGAATTTGAGTGGCAAAACTTTCCAGCATCTTGATGGCAAGACGACGACAAGAAAACTGACAGAAGCAGAGAAAGAGGTTGCATTTTTAGAAGCGTTGCTTCAGAATCGACATCATCGTGATGACTTCAATGGCTCACCTTTTAGAGCTACCTCCTTGTCGACTAGAAACTTCACGCCTCGCTCTTTAGCAGCTGATTTGGTGAAACGCGCTGAGCGTTCGTTTGCAAATAACCGAAGAGGTAAGAAGATACCATTGCGAGAGGATGCGAAAGGTAGGCACAGATCGTCGAGTATAAATGCCGATAAAGTCTTGCACGAACGTCTTCGCCTCGTTCAGTTCGTCGTGGAAGATCAACTCAAAAGCGGCGGCGTTGCTCGCGGAGGAGGGGGCAACTCAGAGGAGTTGGTATCGATTAGATTCGATAATAACAGAAGTGAAAATGAACATCATCGAGACGACAACGACGACGACAACGACGATGCAGATGCGCACATTCTTCGCAAGTACACCACGTCCTCTGTTTGGTAGAGACTTTGTTTTGTAAAAACAAAAAAAATTGAGATGTAGAAACCCTAAACAAAATTGCCAGCACACAAAATTTGATTTGTGCGCCTCATAAATCTCGCGCGCATCGAGGCTTAAATAAGAGCTTTATTGCGCTTTACGTAACAAAAGTAAACTAATTTACGAATAGTATTAGTCTATTACGCATAGTTACTGCTCAACGTTAGTTAGGACGCGTTCTCGTTTCAAACAAGACCGCGCAGAAGGTTAAGCAGACGTAGGATTTGAACCGTAATCTTAGCGCGTTCAAACAGCGAGCACGCCGATCTCTCTCTTTCTCTCACTCTCTCATTCTCTCTCGTCATCGTCTTCGAGGAAAGAGAGAGAGAGAGAGAGACGAACGAGGAACGAAGAGTGGAACAACCCAACTCTAAACTCGAAAGGAAGAGGGATCAGATCGCGTCCATCGATAGAAGCGTAATACGCGTAGGAAGAAGGTGTGCATATCTCGCGCGCGCGCGCGTCGTTTTGATTTTTTCTTTTTTTTTGTCTCTCTTGCTCGCGCGATCGACCACAAACGTCTCTCTGTCTCTCTCTAATCCAAATTTATCTCCCCGGAGCGCGCGCCGCTTTCTTTTTGTTTGTTTGTTTTGTTTTTATCGTTTACTAACGCTAATACTTCTCTCTCACTCTCTCTCTCTCTCTCTTTCAGATCGTAACACATCAGATCCGTAAATACTCGGATCGGTCTTCTCTTAGAATTGCGTGTAGGAATAGCAGTAGAAGGACTTTGTTGGACGAACGATACGGTCGATGGAAGCATTTGCGTCATCGGTGAATCGTCGCGCGACGATGAGAACTACTACGACTAAAAGTAGAAATTTTTTTAGCAAGACGAAGAACGCGAAGAAAATGTCGTCGTTCTGCTTCAGCAAAAAGAAGACGCTGTTCTTCTTCGCTCTCATCGCCTTGTGCTCGTCCGTTGCATTTGGAGTGAGCGGTGCGCCATCGCAAAAGGCACACCGCTACGGCTCGGATGATTTGACTCGCGAAGGCTTTTCGGACGCTACGAGAGCTGACAATCGTGAGTCGCTCAGCTCTGACTTGCCGCGCGTGGAAGATTTCAGCGCCGGAGAGGATTCTTCCTCCACGGCGACGTCGGAGGGCGACGTGCACGTCGTCTCTTCGGACGATGTCAAGGTTGTGAGAAGAGGTGCTGGGTCGAGGACGCTCAACGAATTCACGGAAGACGGTCACTTTATCAGTCCGTTGTCTCCTGAAGTCATCGGTTGGGAAGAGGATGCCGTCGATGAAGCGTTGGCGTTTTATTCTCCTCAATTTTACGAGGCGTTTTATTCGTTTTACGACTTTTACTCGTTCTACGACTTTTATGACTTCTACGATCAAAAAGTCGACGCTGAGTTTAAGGAGTTCACCGGCCCAGACGGAGGTATCTTGCAGCTTTGCGAAATAGCGGTTTCTCCGGCGATTGGTTCAGATAAGGGTGGCACAAAAGTCTCTGTTATGTTGTCCGGTCACGTTGCCCGGGACCACAACTCGTTTTACTGTAAGTTTGGCGAACAACCAGTCGAAGCCATGAGCGCTCAGATCATGGAAGAATCAGGTGTCCTTGTCATCGTTTGTGAAGCACCGCCCATGGAAGACGATGAGGACGTCACCTTGCGTATTTCTTTGGATGGATCGTTATATTCGGTCAATGGAGCACAGTTTCATTACCACTCAAAGATGAGCGTCGCGGATGTCAAACCTTCCGCGCCAAAAGTTTCCACCGAGGGTGGTACTGCCATTCGTTTCACGTTAGGTGACTACATGTTCGGTCCAGGTTTTGATCCCAGCTCTGTCACGGTGCCGTCGGCGTGCTACTTTGGTTCCATGAGAGTGGATGGAGAGTTTGACGCCATGAAATCGCAATTGACTTGCCTCGCGCCGTCATTGAAACAAATTACAAAGACGTCATCGAGTGCGAACGTGGAACTTCGAATTTCTTTGGATGGGCAAATCTTTTCAGATGATACTGTCATGGTTCGTTACGGCTCAGGAAAGTCATCTTTGAGTACGATCACGGCGCCGAAGCAGTTCAACAACTGGTTTGATATCATGCAATTCGACTATCTTCCGTTTCACCCAGAATATTGCGTGTTCTTCGAAAATGGCGATTTTGCTTCCTTAGCTGGTATTGCGGTCACTCCTGGCGTCATTGAACCTCCATTTTACTCTGGAACGTTTGAGTACTTTGTCCTGCTGACCGTTGATGACTTACCAGACATGAGAGTCGCTTTGACTCCAGTTGCGACTCAACCAGATGCGACCATTCGCGTAGGTGGATTATACGGGAAGCAAGTGAGATCTGGCGATACTTTTCGAATTGGCGTTAGACTCGGCGAGAATAAAGCGTTGATTGTGGTCACCTCTCCCAATGGATTGTCCACGCGCACTTATATCGTTACGGTGTACGTGTTGATGGACGAAGAGGAAGGTGCCTCGCTTGGCGACATTCAACTCGATCGTGGAGAGCTTGAACCCTCGTTCATGCCGGATGTCTTCAAGTATTCGACTTTCTTGGACTCAACGAATCACAGAATCGGTATTACGCCGCATTCGCTCTCCGGAAACGACGTCAAGATTTGCAGAATCACGACTGGTTCCTCAGAAGAGATGAAAAGAATGTGGGCGAGAAAACGCATCCGTAAAAATTTTTACGACAATGCGTTCGCTTGCGAAACTGTGAACTCTGGTGAAAAAGGCTACATGCGACTCGAAGATGGATTCAACCTGATTCAAATTCGTGCCAAAGATGGCCGAAACACTGCTGTCTACGAACTCCTCGCGTACAAAGAGCCAGGATATGACGACGGATTCTCTTGTGACGGCTTTGCTGAAGCTGGTCTTGTCGATACAATCACTCATTCTTTGAACGTCGATATTGATTACTCGTTGTTCAGTGATCCTACGACTCAATTTTACTCAAATTTCTTGGCAGATTTGATTGACGTGTTGACATGCAACGCGCAGTTGTACCTCGGCGATGCGTCTGTTACTTCGGCATCCTTCACAATTAATTCAGTGACAGCTGATCGCAGCGGATATACCGATATTTCGGTAACTTTCTCTGCTCCCATTGGTGCGTTGACTTCGTCCTACAGAAGTCAGGCGCGCGAAAACTTGCAAGTATTCTTTTCCAACTGCGCTTCAGTTTCGGTTATGAATCTTCAAGCGTACGATTGGTCGACGAATTCCATTTCTATTTCTTGCGAGGAAGGAACAGTTATCATTCCTCTCGATCCTTACAACGCCTTTGCGTTGCCGGATATTCAGGTTAAAGAAGGTTCTCTCGGTTATGCTACGGCAGATACCCGAGAAAGCACGGCTGGTCGCTGTCAAGGTGGTCCGGAACGCTTCGGAGTCATACTTAATCGCACTTCTGGAACGACAGGTTGCGGGATGTGGGAGCGACCGGTGGGAACAATTCTAAACAAGCCAGTATCGAGTACTGGTTTGGCAGAGTTTTACATGGGAGGTGCCGACACGTGTTCTGGCGAAGTTGGCTTCGATTTTGTGACACCAATTTACAAGGCAATTGCGAATCCAGCTGCTTCAATCGAGACGTTGATCAAGAACCCGTCACTTTACAAATCAGGGCCGGGAGTTACTATTTGGTACAGACTTTCCGACGCCGATGGTCGAAGTCAAGTCCAGCTCAGCGGTTTGACTGTTTCTATGACTTTGAATCTGAACGGTGCCACCACGAAGGGCGAGTGTGAAACTCCAAGCGCCGTAACTGGCGCTGGCATTTGTAGAGTGGACCCCGTCACAGAATGGTTTTCCACTACGAACGAGCAAGTTGGACAAGCAACGATTTCATTTCAATACGATTCGGTCACTTACGGAGCGAGCCTCTCCGAGGAGTTCACTTTAAAGAAACACTACGAGCACGAGCCGGTTTCTGAGCCTACTATCATTTTGGAAGCGCCAAAATATCCTGTTTTTGAGGGAGAAGAAAGCATTGTTGAAGTTTTCGTCAACACTGGAGACTACGGCTTGTACGCCGGGGATTTCGAAATTTTGATCAGCGATGCTGGTAACGGAGAACAATGGGATTTAACGACGTTTGAATACGTTGGGTTCACGTCGAGTGGTATTTGGCAAGCGAAGGCGAGTGAATCCATTCCGGGTTACCTCATCTCAGTCGTCTTTTTATCCCCTTCGACAAATGTTCTCGAAGAAGAAACGAAAGGTACAAAGTTGAAGATCGGAGAAATCAGGCTCAAGCAAAAGATCACGTCTTATACGAGCTCATTCGGAACATACGCTTGTGTTGCTGGATCTTCCTGGTCTGACTGTGACCAAGGTTTATTGTCAGCCACCGTTAGACAGATGGCAAACTGGGGCTTGCGCACCTACGTTCCAACGGGAACTGCAAGTGTGGTGAATTCGTACTCTCGCAGTGCCCCTTCGGGTGGTTTAGAACCCGGATTGGTGAAGTCTTCGAAGCAAGTAAAGATGTACTCGGCGATTGGTCAAACGGATTTAGTCAATGTGTACCCCATCACATCGGAAGGAACGTCCACGACCATCGTCACGTACTCTGTGTGGTCGTCGCCAAGCGCCTCGGATGCAGTCCTTCAACCAAGTTCGTGCTCGAGCATCACTGATTCCTCCACTGCATTCACATTGGCTGTCACCTCGACGGGTTGTGATATTACCATCGACGAGTCGCATACCGGACACGGTAACTTTTCGATCACAACTACCAGTGGAAGCTTGAGTTCTTCTGCATCGCTCAATGTGTACTACCCACTTGAGTCTGAAATTGTTGTCACCGATGCTGTCTTGAATCCGATCAATTTGCCGTCGATTACAAATACTATTGCAATTTATAACGAAACGTCGAACACGACGTCTTACGAGACTTCAATTACTTATCCTACATGCTCGCAGAAGCTTTGGCAGTATGCTGATATCAAGGCATACGTGACATTCGGTGGTGATAACTTGGAATCAATTTACAACAACGATGTCACCTGTTACACCTCTTTTCAAGTGGATGATTCTGTATCTGAAGCAGATTTGGTTTCGCTCTCTAGGACACGAATCACAGTGAACGAAGCATATGCATCGACTGTCGAAGAAGTTACAGAAACGGTGGAAGTTTATGACGAATTGACGAACACGACATCCACTGAAACTATCACTGCGTTTCCAGCAGTTGGGAAGGTTACTATTTCGTTTGCGAGTCCCGCCATCTCCAGCGTTCTGAACGCAACGGCTACCGTGACTGTGAGTGCCATTGATGATTACGTTAACGTCACGCAGTTGCTCGGGGCTGTAGTCACTGGTACTGAACTTTTGAGCACTCCTGCCGGCGTTGCCATCGGTGCTGATTCAGAAGTGGCTGTGAGCGTCGAGCTCAAGCATGACTTCAAAAATGAATTAGATCAGGGTCAAATATGGGTTTGGGCACACTTTACAGATGGCACGACTAGGTATATAAGAAAATCCGATGGTTTGGACATTTCTGTCGCAGTAAATTCAACGAATGACTTGTCTGTCGCAGAGAATGTTAATGGTACGTCTGACTTTCAATTAACAATTCCAGTGAGAGCAACTTCTGTTGATTCTCTCGTTGATGGCTCGTTATTGAATCCAACGTGGACAGTGTGCGAGACCCCGTACAATGTTTCCGGAATTATTCCCACCTTGGTTGATCTCGCGGTTCCTATTTCTGTCGAATTTTCCGCAAATACGAACAGAATTACTCGACGAGGTGACGGCGCGAGTGAACAACCTATCGCAGTTCCCGTTGAGGCGGTACTGACCTACACCATCAACTACGACGATGGATCCTCAAAGAATTTCGTGCTTGATGATCGCGCGAATTTCACCATTTCTGCCGGTGAAGATTTGGCTGATGTGATCGATGGTGTGGTCGTTCCTAAAACCGATTCTGACGGGGTCGGGACTATCACGGTCACCGCCTCGTTACCTGAGTATGCTCCAGAACTCGGCACTGCGTCGGTGACTATGACTTTGGTCGTTCTCACGGATGTCAATATTCTCACGAACCCTTATCCAGCTTACTCAGGCTCATCATCGTACGAGACAACAACGCTCCACAAAGTTGCGTGCACGGAGTACTACCAAAGTCTCGAAGCTAGCCTGTCCGCAACCTTGTCCGATGGATCTGTGTATGACGTATCTAAGTATGGTGACTATGCCACCTCTGATATTTCTATCGGTCTTGTGTATGGAGCGGAAAGCACTGTCGGTGGTGCAGGTGTTGGAGCCAATTTTGCGCGCGGCATCTCCGCGGGCACCTTTGCTATGTCATCTCGTTTCGGGAGTGGTGAAAAGGCTTTTGCAGTTTCTCAAACGATCACAGTTACAGATACTCGTATCAGTATCGAATCTATTTCGCACGTCACGCAGTGGAGTTCTGGAAATACATTCCTTGGTTCCTACGGTAGCTCAAAAGAAGTTCGGATGAAGGTTGTCTTCAGCGACGGAACGATGTTTGAAGACATTTTAGACCAAGACATTCCCGTTTCCGCGCTTGTTGAGATCACCTCTAGTGAAGAAGAAGTGATCAAGGTGGTGTCTTCATTCGTTGAATTGAAGGCGAATTACTATAAAGCCGTCACTTTGACCGCAACGAGTCTTTGCTCTGCTGCGGTGAACGTGAACAACGAGCATCCAACCGTTACAGGAACCGATGAAGTGCACGCGAATCTTTTAGCGGATTTGTACGATCTCGATATCGGTGCGAACACCGGAATTCCATTGCCGCCGAAATCCGCAGGTGAGTTATTTGAAGTTGCAGTCAGAATCAATACGGGAAATGAAGTCCTTGTTGGCGCTCAGCTCAGAGTTAACTTTGATGACTCGTACATCAAAGCTGTGAGTGCCGTCGTAGGCAGTGACTGGCCATCCTACTTCCAAGAGACAATCAATTATCCTTCGACTTCGGCTTCAATTCTTGTTTCGAACACGGAATCCACCGTTACAGGCACCGCTATTGAAGTGGCAGTCATTACTTTTGAGGTCGTCTCGGATCAGGCTGTTGTCACTGAAGTGGAAGTTGATGTTCAGTCTTTGATTCACAGAAGCGAGTTTGACTCAACTTCTGAACTTCCATTCACTTCTCCGAGAAGTGTGACCCAAATTGCTTTGAATTCCGCAAGTCGTCGACGAACGTTGCTTTCCAACGTCTCGCGCCGTAAGATGCTTCAAACTGCTGACGACTGCATTTCGACTGGTGTTACCGTAAAAAAGGGAACCATCGGTGTCGATTGCTACCCGCGTGTGTTTGGAGACGTGAACGGCGATTGTCTGTTCAACTTGGATGATGCTATCATAATTGAATACCATTTATTGGGCCAAACTGTGAATGGCATTGATTACAAGGATCTCTCCATTTTTTCGCAGTGGCAGCTCATGCAGATGGATGCAACTTTGAACTACCTCGATCCAGATTACGATCGAGAAGCGGGCGGCTGTAAATTGTGGAACGGTGAGAACTCTACCAAAGTCTGTCCCACTGCCGTAGATGGCTCGTATTTGAAGAAGGCGACTGGGATGTACAAATTTCTCGCCATGTTTTCACAGTATGAAATTGTGACTCCAAAACTGAGCAACGAATACTCGTATTTGACAGTGACGGCGAAGGTGTATGACCCAATTTTCGATCCTTTCAACATTGCTGGCTTGAATGGTGATTCTTGCGCTTTGGGTTATTTGCCGTCTACCTCTCGAACGGTTGTTGGCGAATTGGAAAACAGTTTTCTTGGAGACTACACGTATTACGCTTATCAGCCTGCATACGGTGATGAGACCTACGGGGACTCGTACTCCAAAGTTTTCATCGAATATGGACGCACAGATGGTCGGGTGTTCAATAACTCTGACATGACCATCGTAATGGGCGAACGATGGGGAACCCTGTATAATCAGACGTTCGATGATTCGATGGTGAAAAACAATGTCATCACGAAAGCCACGCAAACAAATATTGGGACTTACGTCGTTCAAACGAAAGGGAGTGAAGAGAACAATTATGCATTCAACTACGAATGGAATGAAGATGCTCCCACTGAGAGTGTTGCTGGCGTGACAATCATTATTCAAAATTATGCTGCGGATGGCTCTGACCTTGGGACACATTATCCATTTTATGGTACTTCGGAGTATCCATACAACATTTCTGGTTACGAGTTTGATCCGATCGCCCCAATTTCGATTCAACCCGCGGGAGATGGGCTGTTACTCGCCGATTTTGAAGTTTCTTTGACGACAACTGCGGGCTCTCCGGGATTGCCATCAGGAACGACAAAGCAAAATGAGCCGAAAGGATATTATTCCAGAAGTTTCTTTGCATTCAACAACAGGGTACCGGGGTCTACTGGTAGCTTGAAATTAGCTGTTGGTAGCGACGACGCCTGCTCTGCCGAAACCTTAACGAATATTGACGGTCAAGTGTCTTCCGAATACACCACTGCGCGAGATAGAGCATCTGAAATGTCTGTCATTCTGAAAAACCCGACGGTTGAGATAGGCGAGCCAATTTTTCGATTGCGCTACCAGTTGCGCGATGCCAAGGGACGTCCGCAGATTTTGACATCAGGTATTTCTGTCACCTTCAAACTTACCTCTCCGGATGGCACGGAGGAGGTTTTAACTGCTTGTGGCTTGCCCAGCGCCGTTTCCGGTGGTGGTGACTGCGAGACCACGATCAGCTCCGAATGGTTTCCGGTTTCAAGTTCAAGTGCGTGGAATTCCCCCATAACTTTTGATGTTGAAATGTTGTTGAAGTATTCAGATGAAATAGTCGCGACGTTTGAATCCGTAGGCACTTTGGTTAGACCACCATCTAACGATGATCATCAGGTTACCATGTTGAACAATCCGCACGTTTACATGCAATTGAGATACTCGCCGGTTTACGCTGGTAGAGTGGAGACTTTTGATTTGTATGCTGCCACTGATTCGCAAGCGTTAATTTCATATATGGTTACACTAGAGTGGAACACCACCTACTTGTCTTACAACTACTTCAGCGTGAACTCTGAATTATTCAGCCCTTCTCCCATTGTTCAAGCAGTGGGAACGAACTCAGTTCGTATCGTGTCTGTTGGTTTGAACGTAACAAAGTCGTTCGCTGATACAAGTGGTTCTGATGTTTATTTGGGGACGGTTGGATTCATTGTCGCGGCTGATGCCCCAATTGGGCGAGTAGATAGGCCATTGTGGGGTACCACGAACGCTCTCGTTAACGAAGGTACTCGTGAGTTCGTCGTGAATGAGGAAATGCAATTTGATCACTTGTATGGAACGTCAACGTTTGGTTCGCTTTTTGTTGGAGAAAAGACCCGCACGGGGGTGTATGCCTACATGGATCAAGCGGAAATTCTGAACACGGCCTACTTGACTGGCACGACGCAAGAATATTTCCTCACTGTCATGAATGTTTGGAACGTTGGTTCCGACTCTCAAGTTACCGATATTGTCGATTGCGGATCTAGTGCGTCGTTTGCCGCTCAAGCCATTGATTCAGTCGGCGGCTGCTCTGTTTTGATTCTACCAGGCTCATCTGACGGCTACAAAAATATTCAAGTTTCGGCCAGTGTCGGGGACCACTCAGCCCTTGTTCCTGTGACGGTTTGGTTCCCACTTGATGTCGAAATTATCGTAGCTCAGCCGGTTTTGCACCCTATTTCTGGTGCTTGCTCAGTCTGCAGTTTCACCGATTGCGTCACTCCACTGTACCAAACGTCATCTATTCGTACTCTTGTTACGTATGGCGGTCAATTTCTGGAATCCATTTCTGGTGTTGATGTTACGTGCTCTGTTGTGTACGAATCTTCGAGATCTGAAGTAGCCGCGGCTTCCGGAGCTACGTTGACTGGTATCAATCCAGGATCGAGTATCATAACGCTTTCTAACTCGAGATCTTCGGCCTATGCTGAAGTCACCATAGACTCAAATGAAGTTACCGTGGCAAATTTGGAAGCTTTGCTCCCTACTTTGGCGCAGTGGTCAGCTATAACGGCGCCAGAAGCCCAAATTGACTACAACGTTGATGTTAAAGCAACGTTGGAGCAGTCGCTTACGGCTGCTGGCGAAGGTGGTCCCTTGTATTTCATGGCTACGTTCAGCGACGATTCTACACAATATCTCACGAAAGACATGGGTATTTCAGCCGGTGTTTCTACTGCTGATTGCTATGATAACAATGGCGGAGTAACCAGTTGCTCAGATGCTATGAAAATAGTTACCAATGGGGATGTCTTCAACGCATACGTTGCTCCAAATGCAGTAAGTATCTCGACTGAATCTGCAATCACTGCACAATGGTCGAATATTTGCAATCAAGAAGTGATTTTCTCCGGTGTTGGTAATGTAACGATTACTTTGTCACCAGTTGCTGCTATCTTTGTCAATGCGGACACTAGATACATCACAGACTCTTCTTCTAGTGCTAAAGATCCACCAGCAAGCATCGCAACTTCCATTCAACTCAGTGTTGCTGTCAGATATGAAGATGGAAGTGTGGTGGACTTCACCAGCAATGCGGACCTACCACCATTGTATATTGTTTCTATGGGAACTGATATTGCCGAGGTTTCATCTACTGGTGAAGTCACCGTTTTACCAGATGGTCCCAAACAAGGAATGTTTCAGATTCTCGTGACCATTCCAGGTTACACAGAAGCCGAAGGCGTCCGCGGCTCTGCAACTTTCTTTGCAATTGATATTGCTGATGATGGTTTACAGACAGAACTTGCACCTTGGCCAACATACTCTGGCGCTGCTTCGCTTGGAGATAGCGCTGTGCTCAAGGTCATTCAGTGCAGTGGTAATTATACCGCTGTCTCACTTTCTTCGAAACTTGTGTACACCGATGATAGTTCGATCGATGTTTCTTCTCTTGTTACCGTAAGCTCCAGTGACTCAAGTATTGCTTCAGTAGGACTTGTAGACGGCGAGTACGTTGTGTACGGTAAATCAGTTGGAACTGCTATCATTACCACTACATATGCGGGCAGAACTGATTCAGTTTCTGTGACTGTTTCGTCAGAAATGCTAAGAGTTCAATCCATGGATCTAATCACCGGACTTCCGGCTGATTCTACTTTTAGCGGCGTCATCAAGACAGAAATGCAGCTCTCAGCCAAAATAACTTTTGAAGATGGGACAATAATTCCAGACATAACTGTCCGTCCGGAGTTGCTCGACACATTGTTGCTCTGGTCATCCTCTGTGACTTCGTCGATTGAAGTTACTAATACCGGCAAAGCAATATTGAGTGATAATCATTACGAACCGATCACCCTCGGAATTTCTGTGCAATGCCCATTCAACTTGTCCTCGATTCTCGCGGACACTGATTCCTCTGAAATGGTTTATGCAAACTTGCAACCCGAGATTGGGGATGTCGATATTGGCTATATGTCTGGTGTTGCTTTGCAACCGAGTGTCTTTGGGGATGAGGTTGTCATTCCGATTCGGATCAACACAGGTGAAGCGTCACTCCAGTCTTTTGTGATCGAAATTGAGACCACTGCGACTGACGTCAGTGTAATGGATTGCTCTGTATCCAACGAATGGTCGAAGGAAATTTTTATTTGCAACGTTGATAGTGCGACTGGAAAGATTTCTCTTGTTGGAAGCGCTGTTGCAAAAGAACTCAGTGGGGAAGAAGTTGAGATTGCCTCCATAACATTGTCCACGTTGTCCACTGCGACTACCAGTCTTATCTACACTCAAATTTCATCCATAATCCTCTCTGATGGAGCTACATATTCTAACGAAGCTTCGGTAGCTGGAACGAATTATGTGAAGTTGAACGGTGCCCGGCGTAGATCTTTGCTCTCTGTTGGTGCTCCAAAAGACTGGGTCAACTCAAACATCAAAGTCCCAGCTCAGCACATGGCAGTGGTCCCGGCCGCTATCAAATCTGACGATGAGAAGCGAGCTTCGCACGAATATTTAGCAGCCGAAAAGCGATCTAGAAGTGCGAAACGTACTCTCCTCCAAGATTTCTCGTGCTCGACGAATGTTCAGGGCGATGTTAACGGTGACTGTAAGTTTGATGCGAACGATTATCTCGCCCTTATGCGCTGGATCGCTGGTTCGAATGCATACACGAATCTTACTACTTTGGGTGATGCAGACTCCTTTCGTCGAAAGCAAGTTGATCCAACTATGGACTGGATGCGCGGTGATGAGTTCGACACATCTCGATGTGCAGTGCATGGAGCGAGCGGATCGCCATGCCCAGAACTTAGAGATGCACAGTTCTTATTGAAGGTTCTTGAAGGAGACTACAGGTTCTTGTACGCGACATCAGTAGACGATATCATTGTCCTCCCTGAATCTCCGTACGATTCGCTTACTTTCCAGGCCCAACTCTTCGATTACGCAGGTACAGGCGTCAGCGGAGATTACACCAGAGTCCGCTTCGAATTTACCTCGACTAACGAGACATATTTTGCGAATGCTGCCATGACTTTCGCCGAGGCGGAGTCTTATATTTCAAGCGCAGATGGTGAATTACCAGTGCGCTACGCAGTCGAGGCTCCCATGTCTTCTGCTGGTTTGTTTTCTGTAACTGCCTCTGGCCCAAGTGGTGAATTTGCTAAAGAAAATATCACAGTCGCACTTGTCGTGGAGACGTGCAAATCAAAGTGTGCTTTGAGCTCTGTCGGTTCTACGAGCGCCACGATTTTCCCATACACTGGTGTTTCGCTGGAGCCGCACATGTCAGCGCTCGGGTACACGTACACTCCGGTGCTTACGTTTGAAACCCCGGATCCTATCGCTGGTGCGAACGAAGACTCGTACGTGTCCGCACTTCAACCGCAGATAATTTCCGACGATTATCAAATAACTGGAGATGGTTTTGGCATTGGTTCTACAATCTATGCGTCACTGGGCGTCTTTTCTCGTGAATTTGGTATTTTTGTACCTGGATCAACAACGACCACAAAAAGCGTTTCTGCCAAGCTTATGGCTGATCGATGTGGAGATTCTACACCAACTGGTTTCACAGAAGCATCTTCTACGATCGCAGTCTCTCGCCGGCCGGTGTCCTCGGTCAAGTTGATTGTTCTGACGAGCACGGTCTATCCTGATACAGCCAAGTTGCAGGTGAGGTTTCAATTGATGGACGCCACGACTGCTGGCACGGTGTTGCAAACTGGATTATCGTTACGCTTATCGGCAACATTAACTGAGGACGCAACTTCGGTTGCTTCCATTGGTTGCGCTTTACCTTCGCTCACTACTGGCGTTGGATCGTGTGAACTCGATATTCCGTCTACATGGTTTCAACCCGATGAAGTTGTTGCTATGAGAGCGCAGCTTCTCTTTCGGTACGGTATTGAAGATTCTTCGACATCCTCTATCCTTTCCGTCCAGCTTGCAAACTCTGCCACTTATGTTGCGCTTCCCTCGACTGGAGGTGTTCTCCTTGAGATGCCAAAATCCCCGCGCTTCAGCGAGAACGAAGTTACAGTTCCGGTCACTGCGAACACGGGCGGCTTTCCGCTTGGTGCTTGGAGTGGTAATTTGAAGTACAACACCACTGTTCTTAGATTTGACTCTTTCACCACTTCTACCAAATACAACTCTGCAGCTATTGGATTAGAAAGAAACAGCACGGAAGGAATTGTCTCTGTAGTTGTCACTGGAGCTACTTCGAGCGCTACCCTGGCAGATCTCACAGGAGATGAAGTTGTTTTGGGCTACATCACATTCACCATCAACAACGTACCAGTGGGAACCTATAACAATGTGGCTTCACTTAAAATAGATTCCTTGGTAACAATTGGTGGCTACACGTTCTTAGAAAGCTTTGATGCTTACGTAACGGATGCACGAGGTGGGAGTGTCACTGACGCTCAACTCATCGTTCTTGACACAAACGAGATCATCGGTTCATACAGCATTGTTTCCAAGACTGAAATTGTTAATACCGCAGTTTTGGACACCACCAGAGGAATACAAGAGACTGCAATTATTGGATACGCTGTCTATCGAAACCCAGATAATTACGTTAAGAATGGTGGCGACGAGGTCATGCAAGGTGTCGAATGTTCTATAACTTCCAGTGCTGTACTTTCCGTCGAAACAGGCAACTTAAATATCAATGGTGTTCCTGGTACTCAAAATGCCTGTGTGGCAAAAGTTGGAAAATCTAATGAAGCTGGTTCTGCAGCAGCAGCTGTCAAATTGACCTCTGGAGACGGCGTGCAGTTTGTCGTTTCGTCCATCAGAGTCTGGTTTCCGAAAGTTGTGTCTTTGGAAGCGCAAGATAAAGTATTGGCTCCGGTCGAGGATGTGTACTACGAGGACTGCAGCTCAGTGTATCAATACACCAATGTCTCTGCATTCGCAACTTATGGTGGGAGTGGTTTGACGGACCAAGATGATGTTGACGTCACGTGTATGGTAGATTTGTACTTGAACAATACGGAAGGGGACGCGTTCTCCTTCAGAAATGGAAGCACTACCATAGTGGAAACCAATGGCGTTGGCAAGGCCACAATTACTCTGATCAACTCAAATTTGGCAGTTGAGCCATCCGTGACAATCTCGGCTATCCCCGACCCAATTGGCATCGAGTCGCTTCGTCCTGTCCTTGTTTCCCGCGCTGAATTTACTTCTGAGCAATTCAATTCGCAAACTCCTTCTGATTTGAGTGCAGATACTTACGCCGAAGTGTCTGTGAATATGATTCAGAAGTTGAATCGCAAGGGTGCTCAAGGAGCTATCATGGTTTACGCACGCTTCAAAGATAACAAGGTCAACGAACTTCCTCATCTGCCTGGCTTGACTGTAAGTACCGGTATTCGATATAACGGTTTGAACATTATCAGCACGGCTGGTTCAGAAAACACGGCCGCACCCTACTATGGAGAAATCGGGGAAATGAAAGGTGGTGTGGAAGGCTATGATGTTATACAGGCAAAGTTGCGCACCACGACCTGTAATGGTGCTGTAGGCGGTGAAGACATCATTTACGGTTATGGTGGTGTCGAGGCAGTCATTGCTGATCTCGAGTATGTTAATCTTACGGCAAGTGTAGACAAGCTCACATTTGAGGGTGACATTTCCACGAACGCTCCGATGAACATTGGAAGTGTTGCTAACTTGGAATTCACCGGAACGTACTCAGATGGTGATATTCAGAGCTTCACATCATCAGCCACTTCTGATTTTAAGATTGAGTACTATGATTCGAACAATGTACTCACGTACGCGTCAGAACACTCGTATGCCCGTGTTTCCAGCGATGGTGTGCTTACCATATTTGGCTCTACTGATGACACGAGTATCACAGTTATGGGTATCTGGACTGAAACTGTGCAGACGGCGAAGGTGACAATTGATATTGTCAAGCATGTTAGCACGCGAACAGTAATGACTCCGTATCCGGCTTTCGCTGGAAGCAGCGACATTGAAAAGTTATCACTAAACAAGATTGCTTGCTCAAGTAGTTATCAACAGGCGATCTTGAAATCAATCGTTACTTTATCGGACGACTCAGTCTTCGATGTCACTAGCGAGACAACTTACTCTGCCTCAGACGTATTCATGTTGACAGAATCCTCCACTTCTTCGGAGGTGATCATTGCAACTGATGGATCCACTGCCGGAGTTGCAACGGTTTACAGCACCTTCGCCGAGTCAACCATTGAGACGACTTTCACGCTTACGGATACACCAGTGACGCTGACATCGGTGCTTTTTGCTGAAGATATTTGGGACAGCTCTACTTCTTTCATCGGCTTGGTTGATACAACGAAATTGTTGGATGTTCACATGTATTTCAATGATGGATCTCAAATTTCGAACGCGGTATCTTCGGAAGTCGCACAAGCAATCTTCAACTGGGAAGAAGTCGTCAAATTCGACTCCACTTTGCCTTCTATTATTGAGGTCAGCGGAAACACAGCGACTTTGAAGAATCAGTATTGGACCAGAGTTCTCGTTTCTGCGTCTGCCATTTGCGCAGATGGCAGTGTTGATTACCTCGTATCTGCAACGTCTTCCATTGCCCCAAATCTATTGCCAGCTGTGAATGACGTTTCCTTGGGTGCTTTGACGGGCATTCCTTTTCCTCCAAAGAGTAAGTATGAAACGTTTGACATTGAAGTTCGAATCAATTCCGGATCTGCAAATCTTCGAAGTTTCCAACTCGTTACACAGTTTGACTCAAATATGATTGCAGCAACTGGTTGTGCAGTAGGAGACGACTGGGCTAAATACGATTTTGCTTGTACCAGGAATAACCCGTCTACAGAAGTGCTCATGATTGGTACCGAGCCGCTCTCTACCGTACGTAGCTCCTCAATCCACGTCGCTACGATAACGTTCACTGTGAAAACCTCATTTAAGATTTTGGCGCATATCGAAACTACCGTCCAGGTTTTGACTGTTGAAGGTTCCGATGGAACCGATGCAACGGAGGCTTCCTTTGTTTCTGGCATGACAGGTTCAGGGGATATTGCTCTTAACAGCTACTCTGGAAAGAAACGTCGTCGTCAATTGCTCGAAGATGGTTCTGTCTCCGAAGTTTTGGAGGTTGAAACTGCCGTTCTTCCTTCCCACATGCGATCACTCCTTCAGGATACTGATACAGAAGCGGTTTGCAATGGAGTGGGGACGTGCACAAGTGGTGTTGCGAGTGGATGCAAATATGGGGACGTCAACGGCGATTGTTCCTTCGATGTTTCCGATGTTTTAGCTCTTAAGAGAGCCATTATGGGCAAGAGTTATGATGCTGACTTTGATTTAAGCGTGTATAGCGATTGGCAGAGACAGCAAATGGATCCCAATCTTGACTGGTTGAAGTCTGGAGCTTATGTATCACCAGACGCAGCTGATTCATTGTACTTGCTTCATGCCTTGTCCAAGAAAGCTCGATTCATCGATGTCACCGATGGTTTGACAAGCTATAAAGGCTTTTTGACGTACGAGCCTGGGAATAACACAGATGTACTCCTGGACATGCAAGTAAGAGTGTATGACGAAAGCTCCGAGGCTGCGACGTCAGATGACACAAAGGTACGAATCGAGCTCAGTTTTGATGGTGGGTCGGATCCGAGCAACAACGATGCCATAACTTCCATTGGTGCCAGAACTTCCGATTATTCTTCAGTTGGTACAATCTACGAGGCCAGTGACTTGTGGACCGCAGCAACCGATCAACGTGGCGTATTTAGACTCGTGTTGAAACCTCCTATTTTCAGAGATGGTTCGTCAAATTGGATCGGGGAAACCAATGTCGGTGTTTCGATCATTGTTGATACTTACAATGACTTCGGTAGGGATGATGAGTATGGACAGGGTGGCAGTGGGTCGACCGAAGAAGCTGAGCGAATCAAAGTGTTCTATGGTTCTGCTACGCCACCGCTTGATGTGACGTTCGGAGGTGGTTTTATTCCGTATGTCAGCTTCGATTTGATTGGCGTTGATCCGGTGCAATCCATTTCCCTGAAAGACATCACTATTGGTGGTGGTGAATACAGCCTCGTGTCGTCAGATGGAACTGTGTCTGGATTTTCAACTTCTGTGTTCAACTACAATGTGTACGTGAGTGCTGACACTTCAACTGTACAATTGCTCACGTTCATTGACGATTCTTTGAGTTGCACTGCAGAGCAAATTTCCAGTGGCGATACAGAGAATTGTTTTACAACACAGGCGGTAACTATAGATGGATCTGAAGCTTCTACGTGCAGTTTGCTGACTTGCTCTTACTTTTCCGAAATTTCTCTCAGCGTTGGGTCCAAGACTGTTCGAGTTACGGTATACTCAGCCACATCGGAAACATTTTATTTGGTAACTTTCATTCGGCCTGATGTGCCTACGTTTTCAAGTGTCGCTTTGTCAAAGGGGCAAAATCAGCTCAATTTCTCTCCGAAAACGTTCACGTATTATCTCGAATATTCGTACGACAATAACGGCGAAGGTCTCACTTTTACTCCCGAAGTGAATGAGGACACTACCAGAAGTGCGATCACATTTGTCTCTACTGGTGGGTACGAATCCACTACGTCTTTCCTGAGTGGATCCTCAATTGGTATTGAGCTCTCGACTACAGATACAACAGTGGTAATGACGGTTACATCATTGGATGAGACCGTAAAAAGTACGTACACTTTTTATGTAGATGTGAAGGAAACACCATTCTTGTCATCTCTTGATGTTATTGGCGAGCAAATGGTACCTGCGTTTTCAGCAAGTTCTTACACATACACAGTAAATGTGTTGGCGACAGTCTCTTCCGTTACACTGTCTTCGATTGTTTCTTCGGATGTGGCCCATGTTTCCCTCACAGTTGCGGCACCAGATGGAACTAAGTCCATCACGAGTGAATCTTCATTAACAACTCCAATTGCGATAGGTTACGGTGTCAATGATTTGGTCGTGACTGTTTCTGGTGCGGAGGGCACGACAGTATATTCCATCACAATTACGCGAGCTGATGCTTCATCGCTCACTGCGCTCGAAATCGGCAATTATAAGTGGGAGTCAGATCCTACCACTTCGGATGGCAGTCCATCTGAGAGTCCCTCATTCACCGACCCGACTGCTTTCACCAGCAATACATATGAGTATGCTGTGGATGTGCCGCAATACGTGTATGAGACTTTGATCACAGTCACACCCTCTTCATCTTCTATCCTGTTTGTTGATGGAGTAGAGGTGACGTGCGATCAAGCCGATGTGAGTTGCTCTACTTCTGGTGCCTATGCGGTTCCGGTGCGAATTGAGCAAGGTTTGAGCACGCACACGGTGACGGTTGTTCCTTCAGATGGTTTTGGTCTCTCTTCTGTGACTCTGCAGTCTGTTGCTGAGGGTCAAAACGTAGATGGCGGCTCGACGTATACGCTCACTTTCACGAGACCATATACACCGAAACTCACAAGTATTGCTGTTGTGGACTCGAGCGATGGAGCGATATTGCTTTCGCCGTCGTTCACAACATCCGTTTATGTTTACCGATCCACTGTTGCTGCAACGAAATCTGAAGTAGATATCTCCGTGGCATTCCTCAAAACTGGCGATGTTCCTGTCTCTGGGGCATCTGTACAATATGGCAGTCTTGCACGCATTGCTTTTCCCGAAAATGGGCGTTTGACTGTGCCAGTTGCGGAAGGCACGACAACTGCATTCACAATATCAGTCCAAGGAAGTCTTGAAATAGGTGGAGTCGAGTCTATTTACATGTACTATGTTACTCGTGGCTCGTTGCCAAAGTTGGACTCTTTGACATTTTCCTCATCCAGTGTTACACCGACCTTTTCAACATCTCGTTACAATTATGTTGCTGCACTGGGGAGTGCAGAGAACAGCTTCACCTACATCGTATCCAAAAGTAGTACCAGCTCTACATGTTTAGTCAGTCTGAGTGAAGATTTTTCGACGTGCTTGGCTAGTGGAAACCAGACGTACGACACAACGGGCGTTACGTCAGATATCAAAGCGCTGAAAATTTATGTGCGAGACTTGAGTAATTTGAACGTGGTGAACGTTTACACTGTCACCTTCACGAAAGAGGCACTTCCATCTTTGAAGACTCTCAGTATTTCGAGCTCAACGGGTGCTAAACTGGACCCTTCTTTTGCAGAGTCGACATACTCGTACAGCATGGCAGTTCCGTTTGATGCCTCGTCTGTTTGCTTCTCCATGACATTTGACACGGCTAGCTACACCTCAAGCATGCAGTTGGGTGGTGCTGCGCCACTGGCGGTTGCTAATGGTGTTGCATCTTGCCTCGAAATTCCGTTTGGCAAAATTGATATCACAATTGCGGTGACGTCCAAAACGACTGGATTTTCAGGTTCTTACGTTATCTCATCCACTCGTAGAGTCGCGCCGTACCTCACGTCTCTCAGCTTAACTCCGAGTGGATTCACCCCATCATTCGATGCAACCGTAAACACGTACACTGCCACGGTTGGGTACGATACAACTGAACTCGAGGTCAGAGCGGCTGCTAACTTGGTTGCCAAGGCTGGATCCGTTGTGTATGTATCCTCAGGAACTGGTGCAAAAACGCTGTTGGGCTCCACCGAGAGCTACAAAGTTAATCCCGATGTTGGTAACCAGAACTATGTTGTCGTCTCTGTGCAGTACACCGAAGATGGCGTCACAGTCATCAATACGTACACAATACAGGTTACTCGAAGTCCCCAGAGTTCTGAGGATATCGCCATCTTGTCTTCTATTAACGCTTACGACATCAACGGTACAGTGAATATTGGAGGTGTCGAATACACTGGTAGTGCTGTTACTGAACCACTCTCATTCGATGCTTCAGTACTTGCTTACACCAGAAGTATCCAACATGGCGCGGATGCTGCCACAGTTGAGTGGGAGTTGTACCCAGGGACGTATGTTCGAATCAACGACGTCGTCAAAACCAATGATGCTGGTAATGCAATCCATGGAACAGATACAAGTTATACCGTGTATGACTTAGTACCTGGAACACCGGTTACGGTCAGCATTACAATTCTTCCCAGTAGTACGAGAGATTCACCAGACGTGACGTGCACATCCTCGCTGTGCACCACGTACACTGTGACGCTTACGAGAATGACTGCAGCGGATATGGCGCAGTATTACTCCCTCACTCCGAGTACACCACGATCCACGTCTGTGTACAAGGCATCGTCAACGGACAAAGTTGGTTACACCATTGTGCTCAATACCGAGGCTTTTATGGCCAATTCTGACACAGGATTAATGAAAGTCGGAACGCCGTCTTCTACGTTGAAAACACACTACTTCACCTCAAAAGTTACCCAGTACTCGGGAACTAGTGTGACATGGTCTTCTGTAATTATTGGAACAGATGTTCCAACCGTAGAAATCGACGGTGTTTTAGTCATTGGCACGGATATCACCGCAGCCACAGCTGATTCTGCTTCAGGTGCGAGTTACGATGATAACGCATATTTTACAGTGGAGAGGAAAATTGCCACTCGCTTCAGAGTCGAAGTTTACTTAATGAGCTTGTACGACGAAGCGAATGCCGAAACTTTTGCTCTGCAACATTGGCCGTCAGTGTCTAAATACACCAGTTACGAAGGTTACTATGTGACCAAGGGTACTGGAGACCCGTACGATTCTACCACAGTAGTTGAAGCAAACCTGATTCCGGATTACGAACAGTTCACCGTGACTCCGGGCACGATGTCTGTTGCGCATTCAATTTGGGACTTGCAGTATTCCGACACTACATCTGCTACGGACAATAAAGGAACAGGCCAGTCCAGTTTTACGTTGATTCCGTACGATAGCGTCCTTCCAAACAAAATCACGTCGAAATCTTCGGGATTAGTCTACGGTGAAGATAAGGATTTTGTAGCTCGGATTTGCAAAGTCTCGAGTAGAACTGTGGCCTCTGCAGATCCGGCCGGGTGCGAATCTAACACTGATGTCCCTGTGAGTGCGATACACAATGCTGACGGTTCGTACACTATTTCTTTCGACGCATCGGATCCAGGATTCTACATTGGGATGGTAGTGTACAAGAATTCTGCGGGAAGCTATGTGTTTGGTGGTCAGTCATGGGCTGCTGGTTCAGGTTACGGTGCCATGATTACTTCATTTGAAGTTTCTGAGACCGTTGTTAGTCCACTGTACTCGTACATGTACGGTGTCTGTGATGAAGGATCAGCAGTAGCACCCTTGAACTCAAACGCTGTTGATTGCGTGGAAAGAGATTCGGCAACGGGTGGTAAGGAGAGCTTCACACAAACTGGAATTGTCACTTACACAGTTGTCACACGAGGATGGAAAGCTGGAGATGCTCAAACCGTTGATAATTTGATCGATCTCACCAATGGTGGCCAAAAACTGTTCGTTTCGTTTCTTTGCAAATTCGGCACCGCTGCTGATTTCACGAGCTGCGACTTCCCCTCTGGTCATGAAAGATCGGGCGAGTCCATTGTTATGAGTGCTAGCCTTTCTCAACAGCCTTGGATTGACAATTTCGATGGCACGTATTCAATTTCGCTCTTGATCAAGGCTCCAGTATTGATCGAGTTAGATGTAAGAATTGGAGAAGATCAATATGGCGATCCTATTTCACAGTTTGTCGATAATAAACTTGTCATCGACGTGAGACACGGTTCAATTTCCGAGCAGTCCGTCGCAGCAGACTTCCCGACATCCTTGATTGCTGGTGAGGAGGAAGAGTTCACTCTTGATCCTTTGGATTCTCAAGGCAACCAAGCCACAAATGCTGAAGAACTTCCAAGTTCAGACGGTATTGTATTCACAAGTACTCCTGCGTCCTCCTCCTTCACTGACAGCATCGTGATCACTGCCTTGGATACAGAAGAACCGTATGACATCAAATTCAAGTTCAAAGCTCCACAAGTTGCTGGCTCGTACACCTTCAAGATCTATGTCAACAATGATGAACTCGCGTTGTCGAAGACAGTTGTTGTGAAAGCAAGCACATACATTGACACCTCGTTAACCACGGTTGATTACGGCACTGGGCGTGTTGGAACTCAGAAAATAATTGTATCTATCAAAGATATCTATTCGAACCCGACGTGTGTTATCCGCGATAATTTCAACTGGGAATGGGGTGTCACTGGTGGTGGTTTATCAGAACTTGGTACCTTCACATCATGCGTCTCTGCTGGTAAACATCTTGTTTCGATTCCGTCTGTAAATACAGTTGGAACGTACACATTCACTGCAATGATAAGTAACCTTATGAATGCGGCTACGGAGCAACCATTTGATCGTGAAACTCTCATTACTTCTACCAGTGTCAGTGTAGCTTCTGATGTGCCGAGTACAAAGTCTACGATGACAACGCCGGGCAAGTATATCGAAGTTGGTCAACCAGCTTATTTTTACGTCATAGCTATCGACCGTCTTGGTAATAACATTGTTGTTTCTGGACAATCCTCTGCATTTTCTGTCACTGTGACTGGGAGCATCTCGGGAACTCGAGCTGCTGAAGTCACGAATTCGCTTTCTGATAGAACAGGGTCAGTTGGCTCATACGTTGGATCATTCACTCCTCTGTATGCTGAAACGTACACGCTTACTATCTCAGTAGATGGATACCCACTTGATCAAGGGTCATCCACCCATATTGCATCTGTGTTCTTCACGAACGAGGCAGATTACTTCAAGGTTACCGGCGCACCGGTTTCCGGTGTCGTTGGATCGAGTTTGACATTCATCATCAATCAATGGAATCTGGAATACGACTTAGATATGAACACGGCATCGACGACGTTTCTCTCTAAACTTTCCCGACCCCAAAACCAAGTGTCATTGACTTTATCCCCGCAAGGAACCGGCGCAGGAGATGCAGATATGAATCGTCGTCTTTTTGTAGACAAGTTGTACACGACGAAATCTGGAACTTACACTCTTTCAGTATCCAAAGCTGATGCGGATACTCCTTCGGTCTTTCATGCAGTGAAGGACTCGCCTGTTTCTTTCACTTTAGCTGCTGCTAAAGCAAGTGGCAGTGAGTCCACGATAACAAAACCTACAACTCCTGTAGGTGGCTACGCGCCTGGATCTACGTTGTCGTTGCCTTTGAGTTTGAAAGATTCATACGGGAACTCCATCTCAACGGCTCGATTTTCTGATGATGTAATTGTTCAGATCAAGTCAAAGAACACTGCAATAGTCCAGACTTTGACTGTCAAGTCTAACAGTACCGGAAATGGATTAGTCGCCGAAGGTGTGCTCAAGTTTGCATCCGATCAATACTCCGTGTTGGCATATGCCAGCGGAAAAGCATTGACGATGGTAAATCCAGAGATAGTCATTTCGACGAACAACGTGGTTGCTCCTGCCTTAATTGATGGAACTGCTACATTCGCAGCTTCTGCTGGTTTACCGGCAGAAGGTAGTTCTTCTGCCTTTGTTGCTGGTACTGAATATTCGCTGTACATCTTCCCTGCAGATGTGTACGGAAACGTTGCCGTAAGTGACGTGCTCTTGGTCGTTGTGCTTCGGGCGAACAACATCGTGCTTTCGCAGGGTGTCTGGAATACCAACACCGGTGGTTACAAGGTGTCATACACTTTCACTACGGCAGGCTCCACATCAGTCACAGTTTCTGTGATACCGGCTGGAGCCAGCAAGGCCACGGTCAGAAGCTTCACCGCTGTTGTAAGTCCTGGCGCCGTCGTTGGTAGCACTACGAAGCTCATTTCCATCACGAATGCGACGTCAGTGACCCGTGGAACCTGGGTTGTACGCTTGTACGACAGATATGGGAATGCCTTAACTACTTCTCCAGCTGGATCAGTGGATGTCAAGGCTGAAATGATTTTGCAGTCAACCACGAAATCAAGTACCTTGTTTGGCTCTTTACCTGCAGTTGCTGGCAGCGCTGATGCTATTTCAATTACTCTCGGGTCAGACGGTACCCAAGTCGGTTTGTTGACTCTTCAGTATTTGGGAACGATCACAGGAACATACACTCTGAAATTGTATGTGGACGGTGTTGCTGCAACCGATGTCTCAAACTATAAGGCATACATTACCTCAGGTCCAATCGTAGCGGCGTCTTCCACCGCCTCTGGTACAGGATGGAACTCCGCTACAGCTGGAGTTAAGTCTAGTTTTATCGTCGTTCCACGAGATAAGTACTCGAATAGAGTCTACTCGAGCGCCGCAAGTGCTTCTTCCTCGTTGGTAGTATCGCGTGGCCTTGGTGTTACAAAGGATCTTGTAACAGAGACTGCGCCAGCCTTTGTCTTTGATGCTGCACGTGGTCAGTTCAACGTTTCGTACACTCCATCAGTGGCTGGTACCTCGAGTCTTTCGTTCAAGATAAATGGTATAGCTATCGTGGATTCGCCTCGAGTTTTTACTGTCAAGGCTGGAGCAGCATCTGCATCCAAGTCCTTCCTCAGTGGTGCAGGCGTCCGTGGTACTTTGTTTGGATTTTCGTCGCAAGTAGTCATTCAAGCTGTGGATTCATTTGGGAACTATAAAACGTCAGGGGGAGATACCTTCCGGGCGGCTTTGAACCAAACAGGCTCTACAACAACTGTGACTGACAACAGTGATGGTACATACACTATCACGTATACGCCTGTGGCCGCTGGAGCAGCATTGCTCAAGGTTGAGTATGGCACTGGATTTGTTCAAGTTGGATGTGATTTCATCACCATTCCTTCCTCAGGTTGTTTATTAGATATTAAAACTGCCGATTCTGTTCAGATTTTGGATCCATTGAAGACGACCTACAAAGCCGCGTACTTATCCACCAGTGATGGTGATCTTACGCTTGGCTTAGCGTCTGTGTCGAGCACGGGAAAACCTTCTGGTTCCTTCCGTATCTTAACATTTGATATCGACGGAGTCCAGATGGGTAGAAATGATGTTACCATCCAGGTTTCAATTGGTGGGAATATACTATCTGGATCTGATATTCAAATAACAGCAATTGAAGGTACAACAGGGGAATTCCGTATCGATTACTACTACAGTACGGCCGGAAAATGGCCGTTATCAATTACCGTGAACGGCGTCGAAATTGGCGCTCGCTTGCGTGAGATTGCTTTCGATGAGGCTGGTGCCAGCACCGAACTCGTCGACGAGTTTGGAGGATATTCTGATCTCGTCATCAGACCAGATTTCACTACAGCATCCACCGTTGATGTTGTTATTGCGTCCGGTGTTGAAGGAAGGAACCCGATCGTTGCGACGGCAGGATTTCCTGTCGAGTTCGCGATTTCGGCGAAAGATTCGTACGGCAACGTGCAGTATTATTCTTCGGACTATCCAGGGGATGTCTTCACCGTCACGGCTACCGCTCCACAAGCGGAAACTTTGAATGCTGACTTCACGTCGTTGGCGTGCTTTCCGTCGTCCTCGAGCCATCCAGACTGCAAGATTCCTCCCAACTATGCAGAAGCGTTTCCAGACGGATCCGTATCTGCTAGGGCTTCCTTAACGTTCTCCAATACCGCTGCATACACCATTTCTGTCCTCTTGCAACCAAGATACGCCATGGGTATCTCAACGGCGGACGGAAGTGCACCGGTCTCCGAGGCAGTACAAGTCAAACAATTCAAGGTTACAGTTGTCCCTGGTGTTGTGAATGCGGCAAACTCTATCATGAATGGGGATGGCCTGTCTGGTTCCATCGCGGACGAACGCAAATCTGTGCTCATCTCAGCGTATGATGCCGGCTTTAATGCTCTTTATAAGTTATCAGAAGACGAGAGAGAGTATGCTTTGGCTTCCTGCCGAATCGATTTTGTCGGTACTTCTGAAGGGAACATGGGACAAACGTTTTCCTCAAGCTCAGAGAACTGCTTTGCGCTCGATGGCTGCTTTGGTCTTACGACCGATCAGTGCTTGTTTGAAGTATATTACAACATAACGTATCTCACTGGGACGTTTGACATGTCTGTAAGACTTTGTGCGAGTGGCTCGCCCGATGATTTCGAAGCCAATCCTGATGGCTGTCTTGTTTCTGGAGAGTCGGTTTCCATCACGGTCACGGCTGGGACCCCAAATTCCAAAACTTCAGGATTGCTCGCTTCACCTCCAAGTAGTGTCACTGCAATGGAAAGTGGAACATTAACATTTGTTGCCCGGGATGAATTCAATAACAAAATTACAACTGGCGGGGACGGAAATCCGCTCGTTGTTTCTGCAATTCAAACAAAGCCATCTGCGGGGTCACTCCTTACCAATGTTGCTTCTTTAACTGACAATGAAGATGGGACTTACACTATTTTTTACACTTTACCAACTGGCGGAAATGGTGTTGAATATCAATTTAACATCACTTACGACGGTGATCATATTATAGGCTCCCCGTATACAATGTCGGTTTCTTCTCCAAATATCTCACCAAAGTACTCGTTTGCATATAGTGAAGCTATGAGTGAGGATGGTACCATCACTGCCAGGGCAGGCGAAGTTGCTTCGTTCACCATTCAGCCCGTTGATGCGTCTGGCAATGTGATCACTAAGATGCCCGGCTCGAATAAATTCAAGGTGGTGTCGAGAAATCTTGAACTTTCGGCCGGTGGTGGACAAGAACCATCTTTCACTACTAATGCGGATGGTTCAATCAAGGTTTCTTTCACAGCTGTGGTAACCTCCCCTGCACAGTTGACGATTTCTGCAATTCGACCAGTTGATGGTGTGAGCACTGAGACTGTCATTGACTCACCTCCCAATGGTATTATCAATGTGAACGTCGATCCTGGGGTTGCGGAAGCTTCAAGTTCCTACACAAGAAATGACCGTACAGTTCCATTGACCCAGGTTGCCGTTGCTGGTGCAGAACACAACTATCAGATCATTGTTGCGGACAAATATTCTAACCAATTGACGTACAATCCGTATGGCACGCCCACGAATCTTACCTTTTCGGCACCGAACAAATACGGGCCTGAAGGTTACAAGTATGTCAGTGGTCCAGCTCCTGCTAAGTATGGTTACGCGCAAGAAATTGGTGCATCCGAACCAGGAAACTGGCGAGTTCGTTGGGCTGCGGAAACAACTGGAACATATGCTCTCAGAGCATATATTTCCGACGGGCTCGTCCTGGACGGCCCTGGTGGGTCTCAGTTACCTTTGAATATGGAAGTCATTGCTGCGGATGCGGATTATTCCAAATTTACGCTGACTGGTGCTGGCATCACAGCTTCAGCAACGGTCAACAGCAAGGTTACATTGACTTTGGAGGCGAGAGATTTGTACGGGAACTTCAAAAAGGATAGCGGCAATCTTGTAAATGACATCATTGATGGTATTTCACAGACCGTGTACTCGGATGCTGCCTTGTTGACGGAAGAATCGTCTATCCAGGAGCACTCCGTGACTTTTGACACTTCTACTGGGAAATACACCATCGAATACACACCATCGGCTATCGGTTATTTAGAGACATCGCTGAATATTCGTGGTGTGGATATAGCCAATTCGCCATTCACGCAGGAAATCGTTGCTGGTACTATCAGCGCAAGTTACACGAGTGCTTCTGGACCTGGCGTTGTTGGAGGCGCTCTTGGCATCCAAACTTACATAGCAATTGATCCCCGTGATTCCTCAAATTTTCTTGTCACAGCAGGGACAAGTGCTTCTTCGTTTGAAGTGACGGTCACCACTACTGCAGGATCAGTTGTTCAAAGCGGGCCAACATGGGACGAATCTGCTCAAGTTTATCGATTTGAGTATATGATCGAGGGTAGTACCGACGCTACGGTCGCCGTCGACATTACTTACGAGGGTGAAGCTATTGCGGGTTCTCCGTTCTCAAACATTCCTATTTCCTCGTCAGTAAGCACTGATGTGGACGAGAAAAGGTGCGTTATCTCAGGTCCCGGGATAACGTATGGAGTTGCGGGTGAATTGACTGCAATTGCCATCACACTTTACGACAGTGATGGCATATTGGCAGTACCATCCGTAGCGCCTTCTTTGGTGCTCACTGTCGAGAATGGGAACAACGATAATTTCGTTGAGTACACAGATTTTCAACCATTTGATTCCTCGGTGCTTTCTGGTCTGGGCCTGGATCCAACGGCTTTCGGCTATGTCAATGAAGATGCGGGTGGAACATACTTTGTCACTTTTACGAAGACTAGTGTAGCTGAAGCGCCCTTCAAGCTCACGGTTGCTGTTAACGGTTATGTCACTGGTTCCGTCGAATACGATAATCCAGGGGAGTTCACGTACGAACTTGTGTCCGGTGTCACGTCAAGTTCCACTTCCTATGTGCAACTCGGGAGCACAGATGGTGGCATCATTGCAGGCGATAGCGTACCTGTTTACATTTACCCCAGAGATGCATATTACAACGGCCAGGATTACAAGGATTCTGTGAGTAGAGAAGAAACCTTCTCTATTGCCCTCACTGGTCCTGCCGCTTACACGGTCACGTACACTGGCGCTGCAAGTGATGGCACAATGAAGCTGGTCAAGGATACAGAAAATGACTCGTACTATTATTATGGTTTCATCAAACCTGTCAAGGCTGGTGTGTACAAAGGCACTGCGCAACTCGTCCAGAATGGTGTGACATCGAGTGTTCTTACTCTCGCTCAAACTGCGCTTTCTCTCGATGTCAGTGCTGGTCCCCTCGATATTTCGAACTCAGTGGTGTCTGGGCAAGGTGTTTTCTCGAGCAAAGTTTTGGCTAAGGGTGCTGTGAAAGTACAATTTCGTGACGCAGTCTCAAACATCTTGACAGATGATATCGTTCAATCCTCGCTCAGCTCAGTGAAATTTAACTTGAAGAGGCGCGATGTAGAAGAATATGCGTTCGCAAATGATATTGAACTCGTGTATGTCAGTGCTCAATCTGCTTTTGTTGGTGAGTATATATCTACTGTTGCAGGTACACTTGACATGCAAGTAAGCGCATGTGATACTAATGGTGTTTGTGAAGACTTAGCCATCTCTGGATACACTGGTACAGTTATCTCCCCTGGTAGTTTCCTCTCAGCGATGGCTGAAGTCGTCGGTGCTGATACTACTTCTGAGTTCAAAGTTGCTGAAGACTCTCTTGTGTATGTTTTTGGGCGTGACTCTCAAGGAAATGCTTTGAGCACAGGTGGTGAAATTCTGAGTGCTAAGTTAGTCCCGATGCTCACCAGTGGTCAAAGTGAACTTCGCATCTCTCCTTCGAAAATCATCGATAACGGCGATGGAATGTACACTATTACAGTGCATCCAAAGCAATCCGGTGATTTCAAATTATTGATAACGAGATCTGGAGCAGTTGTTGGCACAACAGATGAGACGGGCTTCCTTATCACTGTTGAACCAGGAGTTGCGTCTACCGCATCAACTGTTTCAGGAACTGGATTTGGATTGCAAACAACTGGCTATATCGTCGCTGGTAACGAAGCTAAACTTACTTTGATAGCGAGAGACGCTTTTGGAAATGCAATTATGTCGAATGCGGACGAGTTCACGTATGAAGTTTCTGCAGGCGGCTCTGTAGTTGAGTTTGGTCAGTTTGCCTATGTAGAAGGTTCTGATGGCACATACGAAGCCAGCTACACGGTGGAAAAGTCTGGCGACTTGGTTGTCGAAGTTAAATTACGCGGTGACTCCCTCCTTTCTATTCCATCAGGTGGGAAGGTGCTTCCCTCGACTGTATCCTTGAAGGATTGCTTGTTGTATGGAGATGCTTTGACTGCGGGAGTTGAGGCGGGTGTGCTCTCAACGTTATCTTTGATCGCAAAAGATCAATACGGAAACGTCGTAACTGACTTGGAAAACAGCGGTTTGTTTGAACTTAAAATTGATACACTCAACAATCCTGGCTTTTTGCCGTTCGAAATCTCGGATGCATCCATTGGCTTGTTGACAGTTGACTTTACTCTCCCATCTGTTGAATCTACTCCAGGTTTAGTGACTGTCGTATATGACAACGACTTGGCCTTAAATCTTTATAAAAACTACGACACAAAAGAACAATTTACCGTTCAAGTTCACACCGGACAACCATCTGCTTCCACTACAACTCTTGTTGGAATTTCACCCACGATTCCGTTTCAGACAGACGTAGCTGCGACAGTTGAATTGTACGTTCGTGATGCGAACGGCAACGTCATCGGTGAAAGCAATGAGTTAACTTCAGTTCTTGATTCTTTGGCCTTAAACGTCTTCACAGTTCGAGGTACAACTTACGCTGTGGACATTACGTTCACGTCAAGTATCGCCGTGAATGGTGATTACATCACTATCCTAAACTTTTCGCCTCCTGCCGCGGGGTCTTTGCGTCTCTCTCTTTACATTGATGGTTCTGAGGTGATTGACCCCACAACGGAGAAGGACTACGAGTGCACGGTGTTACCTGGTGCAATTGGTGCCCCGTACTCAACTTACTCAGGAGCGGGTATCTTTTCTGGTGCTATTGCTGGAGTAGCATCTACAATTTACGTTCAAGCTGCGGATAGAACTGGTGGTATCATTACAACAGATAAAAGCACTGAGGCTACAGCATTCACGCTAGAGTTTGAGATTCTTTCCAATTCTGGCATATCTAATGCAACTGATAAGGCGAGCGCCATCTCTGGTGTTGAAATTATTGGGCCGACGTACACTGGCGCTGGCACGTACATGTTCAAGTACATTCCTTTTGACTTGGGGTATCCATATTCCATGTACGCTAAAATCGCGACTGGAAACGATCCGATCGGTACTTCAAATGGTCTCTCTGGTGGTGAAACTGTTCAAGTCTATGAGGCTGCCTCAACACGTGATTCCAGCGCAGAAAAGTCTGCAGCTTTGTTGGCTATTGATTCAAATGGTAATCTTGTGCCGGGTTCGCAGATTCCAGTTGCTGGCTCGATCTTTTTTGAGACGGTAGCGGGTGAAGCAATCACCTTTTTCATTCAAGAACGGGATGTGAATGGATTGGATGTCACTTTGAACAGTGCGATTGCTCCATCTGTGCAAGTATCTTCTGGCTTTGTGCCAACTGCTCCAACTGTCGTTAACGATGGATCTGGTGTATGGAAAGTCACTGTCACGCCCGAAAAGTCTGGCGAAGTTCCGATCTATGTTGCTTTTGATGGTGTTGAGATTGAGAACTCTCAAATGATTTTGAATGTAATCCCAGCAGCAACTTCAGCTCTGACCTCGACCATTGAAGGCACAGATCTCCAGCCAGATGAAATTAATTTGGTTCGTGCAGGCCTTCCGTCAACATTTTCCATCATAGCGAGAGATGCTTTTGGAAATTACGCCGAGTACGACGACGTAGCTGGGAACGACGAGTTCCATGTTGAAATAGCTTCCTTGGAAGAGTCTGAGACTATCGTTGTTGAAGGCATCATCACCAAGACTGACGGGAATGGGTATGAATATGAAGTTGAATTCGTTCCGCGTTACGTTGGCACAAACATTGTGAGTGTCTTCCTCGGACCTGTTGGGGGCAAGGTACTCGTCACCACTGCATCTGTTGAGGTTACGAACGGTGTGGTGAATGTGCAGGCCACGGAAGCGAGTGTTACAACTGAAGAACTTTCGGGTACCACTGTGAGTGCAGGTGAAAGATTTGAGTTCAGTATTTACGCCAAAGATATTTATGGGTACGACCACGCTACTCCAGCGCTACTCTGGGATGTGGAATTGATTCCGAGCGATGCGTTGAAAGCAACTGGTGCCACGTCAAGGACTGGAACTGTCACTGGATATTCTGGAACGAAAGAAAGCGGTGGTTACTCCGTAACGTTCACGCTGTTCAAGGAAGGAACTTGGTTCTTGTCCTTGACTGAAAGAGACGAGTCTGGTGGGTCAATGGTATCTTCCTTGTACGTTCCAATCACGGTCGTCGGCGGCACTGCGAACGTCTACAAAACGACGTTGTCTGGTGGTATCGCATCTGGTCTTGTTGCTTCTTCAACAGACCGAACAGTGTACATAACTACACGCGACGTGTACGGAAACCTTGCATTCAGTTCTGGATTGCATCCATCTAGCCTGGACGATGACTTGAACGACTTTGAGATTACCATTGATCTCGATGAAATCGTACCGGAAGGTGCGGAGATTCAAGGATATGATTACACCAATAATGGCGCTGAGTATGTTTCGCCAGGTGTTTTCAAGTTCACATATTCAACACTTTTGCCGGGTACTTACTACATCCAAGTAATTCAAAAGAAAGAAGCGATTGGTGATGGTTCGAATAAAGTTATCACAGTAAAACCAGTTCCTGCACCTGTTGTCACAGAGGTGCGATTTGCAAATTCTCTGTCAACGATTCAAGTCGTGTTTGACGTTGAGACAGATGAAGCCATGCAAGTGGGTGCATCTGACTGTTCGAACGTCCTCGACACAGCTACAATCAGTCTGTTGGGCACAAACCCATTGTGTAAGTGGACTAACATTCCGACTGATGATGGTACTGGCTCGAAAAGCCACAACTATTTGCAAATCACGCTCGGATCAAATCCTACGGTGAAGCCTCAAACGTCGCTGAATGCAGCGTCGTTTATCACCTTAAAGCAACAAACCATCCGCACGAAGGATAGAAATTCTTACTTTGCCGTTGCATCAACGGGTGTCCTCGGACCTCTTGTGTATCCAACTGTGAAAGCCTCCATCACTGGTGTTGTCAGTGTTGGTACGTGTACCCCACTCAACTTTGATGCGCTGAGATCGACCGGTGGTGGTGGTAGAGCCCTCACATACGTTTGGAGAATTACAAGTACGCAAGATGTATCTAATATAGATATTTGCGAAGTTGACACGGCTAACAATATCAATACTTGTACTGACAGTCTCTTCATTCCGTACGCGGACCTCGTGCCTGGCGGAACGTACACTGCTGAGTTACAAGTTACAAACTTTTTAGGAACAACTTCAACTGCATCTTTCGATACATCAGTTGCTGCTGTTCCTTTGCCCAAGATTGCAACTCCAGAAGAAGTAACCATTTACGCTTCTGATCGCTTAACAATTATTTCATATGTCTCTTCTCCGGACACGTCTTGCATGGACTATCCTGAGAATTTGAACGCTCTTGAGTACTATTGGGAATTCACAACGGGATCCCTGCAAGTTGAATCTTCTGATTGGATAAATACGCGAGCGACTCCGGAACTTACACTTCCTCCAAATTCTTTCGAACCGGGAGAATCATATGAATTGTTGGTCACAGCAACAATTGCTTCTTCTGGCAATACCGCTCAAGCAATAACATCAAGTACCAAAGTGAATGTTGCTTATCGTGAAATCATCGTAGAGGATAGGCTTGGTGGAGATAGAATTGTTTCACCGTACGTGGCCAACTCACTCACTGCATCTCCGTTCGATCCAGAAGACTCGCGCGATGAGGCTGGTGTGGCGTATCCGTGGAGTTACTACTGGTTCTGTACGAAAGCATGCGAAATTCCTGAAGGCGAATCGACTTGTGAACCAGTTGAACTTGCGGAAGGCGCTGATTGTTTCACTGATGCGAGCGCCTTATTTGCGACAGATACTAACACTATTACCATTCCTGGGAGTGAAGCACTCCAATATCTTGGAACAAATAACGTGTACGAGATAGGCTGCACCATTTCAAAGGGAGTACGTGGTCAATCATCGCTCTCTGGAAGAACAAAGACTGCATATGTCACGTGGACAAGTATCACGTCCGTTTCTGTTACTATCGGGGACGACGAAGAAGATTTCTTTCAGGGCGAATGGTCGCCAACCAGAGGCGGTACGCTCACGTGTGAGTCACCTTCCGCAACGGCTGCTGTTGGCTCTGGCGAAAAGGTCACTTATCAATGGGAACTCGTGTCAGGTTCGGTAGGATTCGCAGGAGGCAGCTTGGAATCGTTAGTCTCTACTTCCTACGGCGTAGAACCATCTGAAGCTGTCAAGCAAAGCTCTCTGACTATTGCACCAAATACTCTCCTAGCTGGTTCGGAGTACACATTTAAATGTACCGTGATTTTAGAAGCTACCGGAACTACTGGTGAAGCGAGTCAAACTGTCACGGTTGGAACACCGCCTTCTGGCGGCTTCTTGGAAGTTAGATACAATCAAATGACTTCGACGGTATTGTGTCCGTCAGCCATAGATGGTTGCGAATGCGGAGAAGATTCGTACAAGTCCGTACCTGTTGCTGAAAGTATCATTGATGACGCTACTTCACAGGAAGTCTTGATTGTGGATTACGGCTTCGAGGATGGTCAAACTGAATTTGAGCTTGTTGCAAAACAATGGTTGGATGGAACAACTGATTGTTCTACATCTTGTTTGTATCAGTTTGCTTACGCCCTGAGAGGTCAAGAAAGCGACGAAACAGCCATTTCGGGTAAGGAAACGACAAACACGAAAATTTCGGGCTTCTCATTGCCCTCAGCTGGTGATGGCGTGAACAGCGCTGATATCATTTTGATTGTTTATGTTTATGATGAACAAGGAATGGCAACGAGGTACGCGACAGACTACTATTTGAGAATCAATCCTCTTGCGGCTGCCATTGTCGACGAGGATACTACTCAGCAAGTTTCCTGTAACTTGGTCAGAAAGTTGACTGAAGACGCGGAGCAAACTTCCACAGCTGCAATTTTTGGCGACTCGACCTCGAGCTCATCCTCAACTCGCCGGCGCATGTTGGGAGAGAACTGGAGATCGATTGCAATGTCAGGTACCAAAGCTGAGCGCAGAGCTAAGTTTGATGCCGAATCTATCAAAATCATTCAGCGCATATCTAACATGGATATCGCAGATGCGAAAGACCCAGAAAGGACCGCGAAGGGGAGAAGGGTTCGGGCTTCTGGCCGCAGCTGGTATGCTGCGTCAGCAGAAGTGGCACAGACTTTGATCAACACTGATTTCAATGCCTACGTTGGGGCGAAAGATACAGCTCGTGCTTTATCATTCATCAATGTATGGGGTAAGACTTGGGGCGTACCACCGGCTACCATCAGCGATCAACCAACTCCGGCACTTGCGTGCAACTCTGTCGAGACGGAGTTCTTGGCGATGAAGACTCAACTCATTGAGGAGTTCGCTCCGTTGGATCTTTCTTCTTCTGTTGACAATGACTATCTTGAGAAGTATATTTGCTCCATGAATACTATCTTATGGAAACCAGGAGAGATTTCAAACGAAGCGTTCGATGTGCTGTTCAGTTCGGGGGCGACGTCGAAGATAAAGGCTGCGGTGTTCCAACACAGACTCTTTGTCGACGGTTCACTGAATGTGGACTTACAGTTGACGGACGCTGCAAAAGTTTGTGCCGCTGAGTTTCTGAGTAACATGTTAGTGCAGGCTTACGTAGGCTGCCATAACAGTCCAATCATTAGAGATCAAGACAAAATGAACGATGTGATTACCGCGACTACGTGGCTTGGACAGGCTATTGCGGATACCTTGGTTCCTGGAGAAGACCCGGAATCTGTTGAGGCGTTCTATTTCACAGTGACTGGCTTTGCCGGTCAAAGGCGTTCGGCTACTCAGATTCTTCGAAACGAACGTTCGACTGATTTGATGTTGACAGTACCGCAAATAACTAGCGACGTCACTGATATTTCGGGTCCGCTGTTATCGATGAATATTGACATTGATGACGATGGACCGTGCTTTTCTGAGCTTGCTGGATTTACATGCGGTAAGGACGTGACATCCAAGGACATCATTCGTGTCTCGTCGACGGTCTTTACGAAAACAACTTACTCCTTGAGTGCTATGGATACGATCAATCCATTTTCTGCGAAAGTCTTAATCGACGGTGGCGAGGAGCAATACGGTTACACGGCTATTGTCGTGCCACAGTTTGTGAAAGCTGGAAATGGACACTTTGCAGAGCAAATAAAAGCGTTCAATTCTCAACTCGGCGAGAATGCTCTGACAGCGATGATTGCTTCTACACCTACTGCAATGTTGGACTACAAGATTGCCACGGATAACTTTGCATACGCTGCGAGAATCCCCGCCAATGCTTCTTACTTCGACTTCACGATGCACAAGACGTGGGATCAAATTTTTGATGGTCAATCAAAAGATCAAGAAGATTATCAAACCGAAATTCGACAGTGGCCGTTGGGTGATGATGGATTTGGTGACTTTGTGACAGTGTGGTCAGACTTGCCGAGGAAATGGAGCCCGGATAACTTTAACGTTACCGACTCTACTTCTATCAGAGGATTCTCTACTTCGTTATATTCCGCACTCACATTTGGACCGTATTACGTTGAGAAAGTTTACTTCCCTCCACCACCGACTATTTACTCACCACCGCCGCCTGCGCCGCCGCTTTCGCCGCCGATGCCAGTGTATGTGGAATACGTCGAGGGTGACTTAGATAGATCGGTTGTGATTGTCCCCTCACTTGCTGTATTGACTGTATTTGCTTGGATGTTGTGGATGTTCTTCAAACGCCGACGCAACTTGCAGATGATGCACATTGATTTCATTGATGAGGACTACGACGGAGCGTTGGACGATTTTGATTCGAGCTCGAGCGATGACGATTCAGACAACGAAGGATCTGCCAACACTGGAAGCGGCGGTGGCCTCTTCGGATTTGGTCGTCAAAGACCACAAGTGCAAGAGAGGTATAACCGCTCTCAGCGCATCAGAGCTCTCGAGGAACGACTGCAACAAACTCAATCTCAATAAGTGATATGATTTTTCACACGAGATAATCTTGTTTGAAGAAAGCCTTTTATTAGGAGTCTTCATAGGATATAATAGCTGTGTACTTTTTTTCTTGTTGTATTAACGGAATACTCTGTTTGATGTACTCATTGCTATCACACAGAATGACTTTTTACCCGACGCAGTTTTTCTTTTTCGCCAGATCCCCCGCGTTTCTTGTCCCCCAAACCCACAAAGCTCAAAAAACACCAGAAAAAATAATTCTCTTTTATTTTCTCATATCACTTACTCACAAATCACAATACCATGCCTGACGACGATGACGATACCAAGACCCAACCCACCCCTTCGACTCGTTTTCTAGACTCGGACGACGACGACGACGATGAACGGTTGGGCGGAAATGGGAGGGAAGAAAACGATGACGACGCTTTTCTCGCGAGGTATGATTCCGACGGCTACGGCGATGAGGCCGATCGCGCTCGCTTGATGCAAATGAACGAATTAGATCGCGAAGAAGAGTTGGCGAAGAGGAGCGCAAAGCTGAAAATTTTGAAAGATCGCAGGCGGATTTTAGAGAAAGCGAAGGAAAGAGAGGAGAAGGAAAGGAAGAGAGGGATACAGCAACAAGGGAGGGAAAGGTTGAGACAAGGCGAGGACGAGAAATCGAAGAAAGCTTTGGAAGAAATTGGAAAGAAAGTGAAAAAGAAAATGGACAAAGCTGGGTCGTCTTCCGACGACGACGATTTGTCCTCTTCTTCGGGTTTATCCTACGATGACGAAGATAAGTTAGATTCAGAAGATGAAGAAGAAATGTTGGAAAGGAAAAAGAGAGGACGAACTTCAACGACGATGAAAGGGCGAAGAACAAAACAGAAGAAACCTTCCTCGAGAAGAAGAAGAGGCGCCTATTCAGACAACGAATCGAGCAGCAGCGATGAATTTGGATACGGCGATGAGATGGATACTTTCGAAGAAGCCACCGCAAAAGATGTGAGAGCGATCACGCTTCCAAGATCTAAGCTAGAGAAGTGGATCTCTGAGCCCTTTTATGAGAGTGCGGTGGAGGGTGCGTTTGTTCGAGTCAACATTGGCTTGGATAAAAACAAAGAAAGTCGTTATAGATTGTGTCAAATCGCCGGAATCGCGGACGGTTTATATCAAGGAACGACGCAAACGTACAACTTGAAAGCGTATGAATATAACGATGGCTCGAATACAAAAAAATCCACAAAAAAGTGGTTAATTTTACGTTGGGGTACTCACGAGAAGACGTTCCGAATTTCAGAAACATCAAATCGCATAGAGGATGCTTTTGCTAGGGGTAACGATGAGAGCAACGCAAGTGCAGGTGTGGGTAGTCTCATTCTTGATCATGACGATGAACGGTTCAAAGGTTCAGAGTTCGGAAAATGGTACGAGCACGTTAAGAAAACGGCGAAAAAATATCTTCCCTCAGTGGACGACTGCGATATCATCTCAAAGAAATTAACCAGCGCGGACGAATATCGATACACCGCCGAGGATGTCCAGAAAATGCTCGAGCTGAACAAGCAAAAACGAGGTGGAATCTCGACGAACTTTATCTTTGAAAAAGAGCAGATGAAGATACAATTGGCAAAAGCCCGCGAGGAAGGAGACGTCGAACAACAAGAAAAGTTGGAACTAGCCATCGAAGAATTGAAGGTGAAAATCGAAGATAAAATAAACAAACGAGGCGGTAATCAAAAGGTTATGGCGGATATTAACAAGAAAAATGAGTTTTCAAACGCAATTAAATTGTCTCAAGCGGCGGTAAAACACATCAAGAAAGTGAAGGAGGGTAAAGATATATCCGAAGATGATCCATTTTCGAGACGTCCGACGCGAGTGACGACGTATTGGTCCATGAAAACAGACGGCGAGAACAACGCAAAAGCTGTAGCAGAGAAAGCTGCGAGAGCCGCCGCAGTGAATGCAGCAGCGGCTACGGCAGGAAAAGAACACGGAAAAGAAGAGGAGGATGAAGAAGATGCGTTTGTTAACTACAAAACGATGAAGGAGAAACTTCGTGAGTCTTTGTATCACATTTCAAAATTGCACCAACTTGCGCAAAGTAAACTCCTCGACAATAATAGCAGTGAGATGAAACCATCTTTAACACACGCTAAAAGAGCAACGGAGCGCGATCCAGTTCTCGTCAGGCAGAGATTCGCTGCGGGAAGAATTACTTCAGCCTCCTCGAGCGGAGGATCAAAAAAAGCACCGGCTGGAAACTCGTTATCTGTGAAGGAATACCTCGCGAGACAAGAGGCAAAAGGTGAAGCGTAATAGTAGCAGGTACATTCAAACACTTAGACTTTTTAGTACTGTTTTCATGAAAATATCTTTTTTTATCTCTATGCATGTTACACGCTATGATAATGAATGCTGCTATGTATGGTACTGTAGTATGTGTGCTTCACGAACACGCAACGCACACACACGTTTACTGCCCTTTTTCTTACGAGCGAATTTCGTGGGGCGATATCAGCGTCACCGCGTCACCTCTCACGAACAAATACGGGACGTTTCTCTTGTTGCTCTTGATAATCTCTTCGTACGTCTCCTCGTCCACCTCCCGAATCGTCGTGATTTCTTCAACTTCTCCCAACAACATGTTCAAGTGTTGATCGTACGAGTGCAATTTTCCTCTCAATTCTCGATCGTTTCTTAGTTTCACGTACACTCTTTCGTCTAAGGATAATCGAACTAAGTCTAAAGGTTCCTTCACCGTCGATTCGTCTATGTTCGTTTGCTGATAGGCTAATGCATTCGCTTGGTCTTCGTTGCTGTTATTATTATCATTAGCTCCACCGGAGGACGGCATTTTTTCTTCGCGGCGGCACTTTTCCACGCACGCACGCAGACGCACAGAGAAAAAGTAACGAGTCTTGGATGCTCGAGTGTGAATTTTTTTTACGCGTATGCGTGTGCGGAAGGGGTTCTGTGGCGTTCTCTTCAAATTTCTCTAACAATAATTTAATAATACCACCACGGTACTACTGGTAATAATAATAATAATAATAATAATAATATTACATCGAAGTTTGCACGACGCGCGAGGAACTCCTCTCTTTGCTCCTCTCGTCGTCGGCGCTCGGCAAAGAAAAAAGTTTCTCGCTTATGAAATTCTTTGAAAACCACTCTCTCGAGGTGAGGTCGTTGATATCAGACATGATTCGACATTTACCACCTCGTTCGGGAGTGTGACGCATACGATTTTCATCTTCATCTTGACCAACCTGCAATTCCCACCTCATCGAAGAGGACGAGAAGTTTTCCTTGGACAAGGCCTGAGGAAAGTATGGAGATAATCGAACGGCGTCTCCAATAAACAATAGCGTCGGCGACTGTAGCTGCGCATCAACGACAGCTTCATCGATATACTCTAACGTGGAGAATACGCGACGTTCCTTCAAAGTCGTTCCATTTTCGACGGCTAGACACGGCGTCCGTTTGTCTAGTGCACCCTCTTGTAATAGCTTCTTCTTCGTCTTTGGTAACGTACCTAAACCCATATAAATAATAAGCGTCGTGTCTGAATCTGCCGCCGTGACGGCAAAATCAACAGCGCCTTCTTCTTCTTTTTCTTCTTCTTTTTTCAAATCTGCCGGTGACTCCGACGACAACGCCACGTTCTCCCCCGCATCCATTTTTTTCTTCTCTTTCTTCATGAGATGACCAGTTAATAGTCTCGCCGAAGTTGCCACGCCTCTGTGCGTCAACGGTACGCCGGCACTCGATCCTACTCCACTCGCCGCTGTAATTCCTGGAATAACTTTAACGTCAAATCCTTTCTCTCTCAAGAATTCGCACTCTTCTCCGCCTCTACCAAACACCAAAGGATCTCCACCCTTCAATCTCACGACCGTCGCTCCAGCGTTGGCAAATTCCAATATCAAGTCGTGAATCTCGTCTTGAGTTCGGGTGTGAAAACCTGACCTTTTACCGACGAAAAGCATCAAACCTTTTCCTTCGCTGCTATTGTTTTTGTTGTCGTAGCTGTCGTTAATACTATCACTATTTGTGGTAGCACTAGCTGCGTACTCTAAAATCTCCGGAGAAACGAGTCTATCGTACAGAATAACATCCGCGGTGACTATCAAGTGGTACGCTTTCAGCGTGAGTAACCCGGGGTCTCCTGGACCACACCCGACTAAATACACTTTCGTTTCTTTACTCTTACGCGTTTCCTCTCGATCAATACCGTTGCTATTCATATTCTTGCTCTCTCTGCGACGGATTTTCTCTAGCATGATATCCACCAACGCATCGTTTCTTGCCATGACTTCGTCGTAAAAATCCATAGACGACGACGACGACGACGACGACGAAGAAGAAGAAGAAGAAGAAGAAGATTCACCACCACCGGCTGAAGAAGCTCCTACTGAGCGCAATCGCGTTGTTGTCGCTGTTGTTGTTCTTGTCGTTCTTCTTCTTATTCTCAGCGCCTGTTGTTGAGAATTCTTACTCACCAAACGATGATGATGACGGTACATGTGGTGGTTGTGCGCCTGCTCGACCTTCTCCTCTTCCTCTTCCTCCGAGTTGTTGCGACGGCTAAAAATCGTCGCGTGCCGGAAAGACCGCGAAACCGGCCGTCGTCGTCCAAAACATTGTCGCGCAAAAGAAGAAGAAGAAGAATTACTCGAGAAGACGCGGAGAAACGACGACGACGAGGACGGCGATGGTGTCGTCGTCATGATCTTCCTCTTTGAACGCCAAAAGCGCGCTTTTTCTTTTTTGAATGTCGTGTCGCGTCCGTCTTTTGGTCGCGCAAAAAAATTCTTTCTTTTCTCCTTATCTTTTATTACACACTAACACAATATACAAAAAATCAAACCTCTCTTTCCAGTCGATGAATCAATATCAATCAATCAATCAATCAATCGTCGTCCTCGTGTATGGAGACGGTCGGGACTAACCCGGCGTTACCGCTCGAGAAGACCGAGCAGAAAGCGCGCTCGGTGAGACCGGGCAACACCGGCGACGACGCGCCGGCGTCCATGCTATCGCTATTACTGTTATTCTTCTTTTTGTTGTTACTATCGCTAATACTACTGGTGTTTTTGTCGATGTCTAAGATTTCATTCATCGCTTTCTGTACCAGCGCGTCGATTTTTTCCTCGCTCAGAGTCGATCCGACCAACTGTCTCAGAATGATTTCCAAGTCGTTTCTGGATACGATCCCGTCGGCGTCGACGTCGTATACGCGAAACATGAATAAGATTTTAGCCTTCTCGTCGGCATTCTTTGAGAGCAGAGAGAGTAAGCGACAAAACTCTTTAAAGTTCACGTTCACGAACAGCTGGACTATTCTCGGCGCTAAAGGGTTAATCGCCAACTCTGGAATGTTCAACAGCTCGTCCTCGCTGATGTATCCTTTGTGCTTTTTATCGAGTTGTTGGAATCTTTTGTATAACGTTTGAATCTCGGCGGACGTGAAGACGTTGGAACAATACGAAGAAATCTCTGCGCGCGCGCACGTTTGTGTGTGTGTGTGTGTGTGTGTGTGTGTAAGAGAGAGAGAGAAAATGTTAGTTCTTCTTCTTCTACTACTACTTGTCGTCGTCGTCGCTTCGTTTGCTCTTCACGTTTACAAATTGAGAAAGAAACACAAAGAGAGAGAGAGAGAGAGGCGCGAAGGGACGCAGAAGCCCGCGCGGAGAGAAGTTTGAAGAACGCGAGAGGAGAGAAAAAGAAAACGACGGCTGCGCAAATACTCACGTTCGATGTCAAAATCGGTCAGATTTAGCGAAGACGCCGTGATTCCCATCGCTTTACTTTATACGCGAGCTTTTTTTATTACGAAAAGGGTGAAAACGTGTGACTTGTGGTGTACTGACGAGAGCTGAAAGAGCAAATCGGCAAAAGGCTGTGAAAACCGAAAAGTATACTTCGAACAAAAAATTGGATGATTTATTTGATTACGTGTGATTATTACGCGATGAAAAGGAGCAGCGACGCGATTGATTGCTACGTGAAATTATTCCTCGCTCGCTCCCGGCTTCGATTATTCTCTTCATCGTTTATTATCTTTTACTTACCGACGATGGACTCGATGAAAATCTGCAAAGAATCCACGTCGCGTCTTTCGCCGCCAAGTTTCACGTACCCTTCGCGTCCTTTCGGGAAAAACAAAATTGTCGGAAAAGATTTCAAGCTCAAGTTTTCTTTCGACCACTCTTTCTCGTCTTGGTCGGCGCGGAATTTCGAGTATCGCACGTTCTTAGCTTTGCCGTACGTTTGCGCCGACTCTGTGAAGCTACCCTCCATGGCTTGGCAAAACGGACACCACGGCGCGTACAGAACAATCATTTCGTTCTCTTCGTTTTTCCCGTCTCGAGAAATTCTTTTTTGCATCGAATCTCGCGTCTCAACCGAAATAGCCGCAGTATCGGTGAAGATATCCGCGGCGTCTTCTTCTCGCTTTTCCTGTTTTTCCTTTTCCTCTTTGCTCAAATTTCCCGAGTGCAAGCCGCACTCTTTATCGCTCGCATTCTCCCACCACCATCGACCTTCGCGCTCTTGTTGTCCCGGAGTTACCGGTCTAGTACACGGCGCGCAACCGATTGAAACGTAACCTTGGGAGTGTAACGCGTTCACTGGCGTTGACATGACTCTCAAAAAGTCCCAAACTTCTTGTGAGGTGGCGTTTGTCAATGGGTTGTATTTCACGAGTTCATTTCCGTTCAATATGCCTTGAAACGCCGGGTCTAACTGTATTGCCGGTACTTGCATTCTCGTCCCAGGCGATTGATCTTTTCTTTGACCAGTAATCCACGCTTTCAACGTAGACAACTTTTTCCTCAACGGTTGCACCTTACGAATGCCGCAGCACTCCTTGTGCCCGTCTTCGTAAAACGAAAACAACCCTTTCTCGTTGACAAACGCTTCCAATTGTTCTTCATTTGGGACGCAATATTCAATCTTAATGCCAAAATGCTTCTCAACCTGGTCGAATAATTCGTACGTTTCTGGGTTTAATCTCCCAGTATCTAAGGAAAACACTCTGTATGGTCTGTTCGTCAAGTGCGCGTACTGAATCAAAGCCACATCTTCGGCACCAGAAAACGCAATCGCGATATCGTCTCCGTACGTTTTCAAAGCGTCGTCCATAATCTCCAAAGGCGTCATCGTTTTTTCCAACACTTCGTTTTTGCTCTCCGTTTCCTGTTTCGTGTTGCTGCTGAACACTTTCAACGCGTTCCCTCTCCCTCCCCCATCTCGGTGAACCCCTCTTCGCTTGTCATCGTCAAAACTCATCGGTCTCAGCGCTATCTTCTTCCTCGATGCGAAAGAAGACGAAGACGAAGACGAAGAGGAGGAGGAGGAGGAGGAGGAGGAGAAAAAGGACGACGACGACGAAATAGTCGCAAAAGCGTGCGCGGCGTAACTTGCACCGGTCATTTTATTGGGGTTCGCGCGTTCGTTGCGGTTCTTGAAAGAGGCGTATGCGGGTAGAAAAAATCATCAAACTCAAAACTACAAAACTAGAAACGCTCTCTCCTAAATACGAAAACATGTATACACGCACACGCTACTATATGTGATTATTCTTTCCGCCGGAAGCGCGCGCCACCGTAGACTACATTCCCTCTCTGACTAATAAAAAAAATCACCACACGTCTACTACCGCATAGATAACGATTTAACTTCGTTCAGCTGAAAATCGACGAGCGTCGTCACCTCTTTAAAATTGAAAGTGCCTTCGAAGTTCTGCCGTCGAAACACAAAAGGATACCAGTGTTCGTCGTCTGCCCACATCTGTCGAAAAGGTATGAGATCGACGGGAAACCACTGCGGACGCATTTCTTCCGTCTCCGACGGTTGGCCGCTGTAAGTATCAGCTCTGAAGATGTGAACCAGCCACGGTGGTTTTTCAGGTTCGTCTATCCAAGTGAAAGTTATGCGACCAACTTCTCTCGCGTCGAGAGCTTTTATGCACGCTTCCTCTTCCAGCTCTCTCAACGCCGCCGCGAGAACGGTCGGGTCGCTCTCTTCGACTTTACCACCAAATCCGTTCCAAAACCCCTTACCGAATCCAGTCTTCTTTTCTCCGAGCAGCACTCGATCGTTTTCATCGTCCACGACGAGCAGTAACGTGAACACTTTCTTCTTCGTCCTCTGCTTTTTTGTTTCTTCTTCGTCTCGCATATTTCTTCTTTTTTTGTTATTTTATTTCGCGTGGAAGCGCTGCGCGTGCTTTTTTTTTTTTGAAAAACTCCCCGTGTTGTTGTTGCTGTTGCTGCTGTTGTTGTGAACGGGAATTGTGCGCGCGCGCGTGCTTTCTCTCTCTCTCTCTCTCGTTTCGAACCAACGTCCAGACAGACAGACGGATGATGACGATGAAGAACAGAAGGGGAAGAGAGAACGGCGGGAAAAAAGTGGATTGTGTGTTGTGTGTACTTGTTTTTGTGGTACCTGTTGATTGTGGATTGTGGTGTACTTATGGAGTAAGTTGGAGAGTGAAAAAGCAACATGTGGAGGGCGCAAAAAAGAAAAAACTCCCTCCGCCAAACGAACAATTAAGTCGCTCAAAAACCGGCATAAGTACACACGACACACACGACGTCAAATTTTGGGCAGGTTACCTCGTAACGGGGAAAAAATTTGAACAAGGAGTCCAATGAGCGAGTTTAGTCCGCGAACTCCCGAGGAAGTCTTCCAAAACTTCAAAGGAAGACAAGCTGGCAT